>FRDC01000400.1_pt1 | contig 40077 bp, 27 predicted proteins | sample 1106171 | NCBI WGS metagenome assembly FRDC01 (sample SAMEA3930566, study PRJEB13176) | freshwater metagenome | biome: Drinking water system; feature: drinking water; material: water | place: Singapore | collected 2014-12-20 | reverse complement strand
GCCCACCATTTTTACATTGACGGAACCTGCGGCACCGCAAGAACCCATATCATAAACGTCGCCATAAACTTCGATCGTGCCTGAGTTCAAACTACCGGAACCGCTTCCACAAGCCGTCACACCCAAGGTAAGGTTGTTCGCCACGGTCATTGTTGAACTATTTAAACTATGAGTTGCGCCACCAAACGGATTGAAGGTGACGTTATTGAAGTTCTGAGTACTAACCGTAATACTAGAAGTACCATAGTAAATGAACTTCGTAGCCCCCGAGTTATGCGTAAAAGTAAAACTTGGGCCAAAGGTAACACTCGCACTATTCAACTCGAGAGCAGCGGTCGTTGATGTAAAGGAACCACCCGTGCCGGAAAACGGGCCATTCACAGTAATGTTAGAGGTGTTGCCAATAAAAGTTCCTGCCGTCTGAGTGAAGCCTGTGCTTCCGATTGTCAAAGCAGAACCACCTTGGCTGAGCTGGCTGCCCCCAATTTTTAGTCCTGCTACGCTTGCTGCATAGTTCACAGTCGGCGTGCAGTTGGCGCTCGAGCAAGTATCATCAACAATAGCCGTATCCGAAGCTCCCGGGACTGCTGAGGCTCCTGCGCAAGTACCACTCAGACCAGGTGTGTTTACCGTTCCGCACCAGTTCGCAGCCGTGGAGTTTGTCCAGGTGTTGCTGCTTGCTCCTGTCCAAGTATGCGTACCCATCACTTTCATCGTGACAGTCGCAGTGCCCGTGTGGCCTTGAGAATCAGTCACAGTATAAGTGAAAGTATCTTTGCCGGTGTAGCCGCTGTTGGGCTGATAAGAAACGTTGGTCGTCCCATTCGTCACCGTACCGTTAGCAGGCTGAGTAACTGAAGTAATGTTAAAGGACAGGCTGAGGTTGCTGGAATCGTTCGACAACACAGTAAGTGTGGTAGCGCTGGCGTTTTTTTGCACCATTCCGTTGTCGTTCGCCAAAGTGAAAGCCACTACAGCAGTCGCGGAGAACGACGTGGTGATAGCCGTACCGTTGACGGTAGCGCTCACCGTATTGCTACCAGCGCTCGAACCTAAAGTGAGAGTGCTCGTCGATTGTCCAGCAACGTCCGTCGAGTTTGAAGCGCTGGAGAGGGAACCACCACCGGCAGTCACAGCCCAGTCTACCGTCACACCTGAAAGAACGTTGTTATTAGAATCCTTTACGACAACAACAAAGGGGTTCGTGAGAGCCGCACTAACTACGCCCGTTTGAGAATCACCCGAAGATTTTGAAATCGAAGCAGGTGCCCCAGCTGTACCCGTCGCTGAAAAGCTTGTGGAAGTTGCCGTGCCGTTAATCGTAGCAGTAACCGTATTGCTACCAGCCGTCGTACCCAAGGTGAGGGTGCTCGACGACTGACCACTACCATTGGTGCTGTTTGAAGCACTGGAGAGTGAACCGCCACCGGCAGTCACAGCCCAATTCACCGTCACACCGGATACAGCGTTACTGTTGGAGTCGCGAACTACAGCAACAAAGGCGCTACTCAATGCACTACCAGCAGTACCGCTTTGGCTATTCCCAGAGACTACGGCAATAGATGCCGGCGTGCCTGCGGTGCCAGTAGCCGAAAAGCTCGTCGAAGTCGCCGTACCATTAATAGTAGCGGTGACCGTATTGCTTCCAGCGGTCGTGCCCAAAGTCAAAGTACTAGAAGATTGGCCACTGGCGTTGGTGCTATTCGAAGCACTCGAGAGCGAGCCGCCTCCGGCAGTCACAGCCCAGTTTACAGTCACACCTGAAACGGCGTTGTTGTTGGAATCGCGAACAACGGCAACAAAAGCGCTACTTAATGCAGTACCCACAGTAGCGCTTTGGCTATTGCCCGAAGAAACAGAAATCGTAGCAGGTGAACCAGCGGTACCTGTAGCTGAGAAAGAAACTGAGGTTGCTGTGCCGTTGATTGTGGCAGAAACCGTGTTGGTACCAACGAGCGATCCCAAAGTTAAAGTGGAGGCGGAAATACCGCTTCCATTCGTACCGTTCGAAGCACTCGAAAGCGATCCACCGCCAGCAGTCACAGCCCAGTTCACAGTGGCACCTGAAACCGGGTTACTGTAAGAGTCGGTCACTAAAGCTTCAAAAGGGTTTCCAGCTACTGCACCAGCTACAGCCGATTGGCTGTTTCCTGCGGAGACTGTAATCACCGAAGCGATTCCAGGCGTTCCCGTTGCTAGGAATGAAACGGAGGTCGAAGTTCCGTTGATGGTGGCCGTGATTAAGTTGGATCCAGCCACGGTACCTAAAGTAGGAATCGTCGAAGATTGACCGCTTCCGTTCGTAGCACTAGAAGCACTGGAAAGCGAACCGCCGCCGCCGGCAACAGCCCAGTTCACAGTCACACCTGAAACGGCGGCACCGGTACCATCTTTTACAATAGCGACCAGCGGGCTGCCCGTAGCCGTTGCTACGGTGCTGGACTGGCTATTTCCAGAATGCACAGCAATTGTATAAGAAGAAGTGCCCGATGATCCCGAACCAGAAGCAGTTGCGCCTCCGCCAGAAACAACCTTAGTAGAAACTAAGCGGGCCGAACACGCGGATGTCACCATCGCGATCAAGACCAATAAAATTTTTGTTGTAAGTCCATTCATAAAAAACTCGCAAACGTACTACTTTACGGAATCTAAGATAATTATGTCACGCGAAAGGGGAGCGCGGAATGTGTCGGGACTGACATGGTGAAACGTAAGGGTTTTTAAATCGCGTAAGATCGACCTAAACGTGAGCGTACAAAAGCACCTAGGTGAATCTACCCCAGCATCATCACAAAACGGATCCGCCGCTATAAGCTCCTGCACCGATGGTGCTGCCATTTACTGTTAACGTACCCGTACCTCGATCGACAACGGTTGAAGGGGACAGGGTCAATGTTGTTGAAATGGTCATGTTTTGGTTCGCCATATAAAAGGTACCAGTTGTAACGCTCAAATTGTGGAAGGTCGCCGCTGTCGCCAGACTAATTCCAGCCCCGGTATTGCTATCTGTGATCGTTCCAGTAATGAAGGTTCCACCATTAAATGTAATCGTTTGAGAACCCGTTCCGACAAACGTCATCGCGGCGTTTCCGCCCCAGTTCCCATTCATGGTCAAGTTTCCCGCCAAAGAAATAGTTCCGCCGCCTCCAACGGTCACACCTGCACCAGTGTTATTGTCGATAAGCAGATTTCCAGCAATGTTCATAGTTCCAGAAATCAGGTGATTCCAAGTATTTTTTCTCAAAATCACGTCATTGAAAGACATGCCCGTCGCAGTAATTGTCTGGTTATTGTAAGCGGAGAACTGAACCGTCGAAGTTCCTGCACTCACTGCCCCACTGATGTAGGTCCAATTCCCTTCAGCCAAAATCGTCCCACTCAGTGCAACTGTGCCACCTGAAGCGATTTCGATCACTGGAATCGAGCAAGTCGACGTTCCTGTAATAGTCTGAGCAGTTCCCACCAGACGTATAGTTCCCCCGCCGGTGCCTGCATTGTTGCAACTGGCTCCCGCGGTTAAATTTCCTTTTAAATAAACCACACCATTCATGGTCACTGCTGCGGCCGAGAAATCATAGGTAAGATCCCCGTCTATATGCATAATGCCCGTGATATTGAGATACCAGTTAGGCTTCCCAAAACGGACGTTTCCAAAGTTCATCCCAGCTGCATCAACCGCCTGATTGTTTGAACCCGAAAACTGAACCAACGAGGTCCCCACGTTCATCGTACCCGTGGTATAAGTCCAATTCCCACCAATCTGCACAGTACCAACTAAAATTACCTGGCCACCTGTTGAGGCAACTTGAACGTGCGGAAAATGACAACCCGAAGAACCAGTGATGGTTTGGTTGGAGCTTCCAACCAGCTTTATAGTTGCGCCGGCGCCGTTGGAATTCCCCGTACAGCCTGCTGTCGCAGTAAGATTTCCGGAGAGGTTGATAATTGCCGATCCGCCAAATCCCACTCCTGACGTCATTGTCGTCAAGATGACATCTCCCAGAACATTCATCACCGTGCCGGTAAAGTTAATCTGCCAATTGGTTTTGACGATCTCAAGGTGGTTCAAATTCACGTTTCCGGTATCTATATTTTGCGTAAGGCCACCTGAAATCTGAAATGTTCCGCCGTTCGCATTAAAGTTGGCTTGAGTCGTTCCGAGAGTGACGTGAGTTTTTGCAATAAGCTTAGAAGAAGTGCTTCTAAAGGTTCCACCTGTCGTCGTCAGAGTTCCGTTCATCGTAATATCGGCGTTACTCCCCATGAAAGTTCCAGCGGACTGAGCATAACCACCACTGCCTACCGTCAGAGTAAAACCCGTACCTTGATTCAACTGGCTTCCGGCAATATTCAAAGCAGAAACACTCACGTTATAGTTTGTAGTTGGGCTGCAGTTCGCACTCGAACAGGTATCGTCGATGATAGCGGTATCCGAGGCGCCTGGAACAGCACCTGCTCCAGCGCAGGCGCCACTTAACCCAGGAGTAGTTACCGTTCCGCACCAATTTGAAGCCGTCGAATTATCCCACGTATTGCTTGTGGCTCCAGTCCAAGTATGTGTGCCCATCACCTTCATCGTGACGGTTGCGGTGTCTGTATGGCCTTGGGAATCGGTCACGGTGTAGGTAAAAGTATCTCTTCCTGTATAGCTGGCATTCGGCTGATAAGTGACGTTCGTGGTGCCATTAGTCACCGTCCCATTGGCAGGTTGAGTAACCGAAGTCACTGTGAAAGAAAGACTGAGGTTGTTCACATCGTTTGCCAAAACAGTGAGGGTGGTGGAACTCGCGTTTCTCTGCACCATTCCAGTATCGTTCGACAAAGTGAAAGGAACCTCGGCGTTAGCAGTAAACGTAGTCGAGATCGCCGTCGCATTGATGGTCGCAGTCACCGTGTTGCTTCCAGTGGAAGAACCTAAAGTCAGAGTACTGGTAGACTGTCCCGCAACGTCCGTAGCATTGGAAGCACTCGAAAGAGATCCTCCACCCGCAGTGACTGCCCAGTTGACGGTCACTCCAGAAATAACGTTGTTATTGGCGTCTCTCACCACCGCTACAAACGGATTCGTTAAGGCATTACTCGTCGCTCCATTTTGAGCATCCCCCGAAGCCTTAGAAATACTAGCAGGTGCACCTGGATTTCCAGTTGCACTGAATGCAGTCGAGATCGCCGTCGCATTGATGGTCGCAGTCACGGTGTTGCTTCCGGCCGTTGTTCCCAAAGTCAACGTGCTCGCGGACTGACCGCTAGCATTGGTACTGTTTGAAGCACTAGAGAGCGAGCCGCCCCCTGCAGTCACAGCCCAGTTGATTGTCACTCCAGGAACCAGATTGGTATTAGCATCTCTTACTACGGCAACAAACGAGCTACTCAATGCACTCCCGGCTGTGCCGGTCTGAGCATTTCCTGAAGAAACAGAAATCGTGGCAGGAGCTCCAGGAGTCCCCGTTGCAGAAAAGGATGTGGATGTTGCTGTGGCATTGATAGTCGCGGAAACGGTGTTTGAACCGACCAAAGTACCCAGAGTCAGGGTGCTCATCGAAATCCCGCTTGCATTGGTAGAGTTAGAAGCACTTGAAAGCGAACCACCGCCCCCAGTAACCGCCCAATTGACAGTCACCCCCGAAACAGGGTTACCGTAAGTGTCGCGCACCACCGCTTCAAACGGGCTACCAGCTGCAGCGCCAGCAATAGCAGATTGACTGTTTCCGGCCGAAACCGAAATGGAAACAGGAAGTGCCGCAGTGCCGGTGGCTGAAAACAAAACGGACGTCGATGTCCCGTTGATCGTCGCTGTAAAAGTATTCGATCCCGCTACCGTACCCAAAGTGGGGGTTGTCGAAGAGAGTCCGCTTGCATTCGTAATATTCGAACTACTGGAAAGCGAACCCGCCCCGCTAGTGACAGCCCAATTCACCGTCACTCCCGATACAGGATTTCCACTACTATCTCGAACAACGGCTACTAAAGCACTGCCCGTCGCGGTGGCAACGGTAACAGATTGAGAATTGCCTGAAGAGACTGAGATATTGTAAATACTTGCCGCTGCTCCAGCGGGAGTTCTCGACGACACTAGGCGAACAGAACACGCGGACGAAGTCAGCGCGATCGCCACGGCAAAATTAAATAGTAGTCGATTCATAAAATAAAAACTCACGCACGTTCTACTAACTGAAATATCTAGATAAATTATGTCACATCTGAAATCACGGCAGGAATGTGTCGGGGCTGACGCACCTTATTTTAAACGTTATTAAATCCCACGTAATTAAGATGGTCACATTCGAGTACAAGCCACTATTTTTCAACTACGTAGATTCAACAATAAACATTTATTATTTAACTATGTGATTATGAAATTTGTGTTGATTACTTAGGTTTAGAAAGAACAAAAAATGTATTTCTTTTGGATAGTGATTAAAACTTAGCTAGCTTCAAATTCGAATTCCTGAGGAAACTCTGGGAATCATCCAATCCATTTGCTGGAATATGCCTTGCAGGGTTAGCAACTGGGGCTACCATCCAGTAAAGGGGGGTAAGGGGGGAATCTTGAAAATTACATCGTACTTCATTGGTATTGTCTTAGCGGCAACACTCACCTCATGTGAGAGTCTTTACCAACTCAAAACAAATTCAATCGTACCCTCGAATTTTACTTCCGGTCCCGGACCTACAGTGGAGTCGGCCATCAATGATCCCAAAAAAATAGCAGAATATCTTTGCGCTTCGGAAGATGAAGAGGATGACGAACCAAAGGCATTGGTCTGTCATTATCCGTCTGGAAATCCGGCTCAGCGTCACGAGATTTGTATCGGAAAATCGGCACTTCCGGCCCATATTGACAAACATGGACAACCTGGCGCGTACGACCACCTAGGAAAATGCGATAGGGCCATTCCTAGCCCTTCGCCTAGTCCATCCCCAAGCGGCTTGCCCGAAATAAATATTTAAACGGCCTGTTTATCGAGCAGCGTGGCTGGAGCTAGAAACTCCAGGGAACAAGGCACTGTTAACCTATGGATTTACCGTTCCGCCAAAGAGGGAACCAGTGCCTATGACAGAACCTCCAACAGTGAGAGTTCCTCCGTTCTTAGTGAGAACATTAGAACTAAGAGATAAGGATTGAGTAGAAAGATTGTAAGTCGCCATATTTACACTTCCAGAACTGACGGACCAGGGAGTGGAAGCGAATGCGGTGGCGTGACTAGCAAGTGACAACATACTTCCAGCCGTCTTGTTCACGGTCACTGCTCCTGTGGGAACGGCAGCTGAAGGATCGACCGAAACACTGATATTCGTGTTCCCAGTAAACTCTATCGCTACGGAACCACCGATACCGAAGGAGGTGATAAAGACATTCCCGGATGTCACAATATTTCCAGACATTTGACCTAAACCGTACCAGTCACTCAATGTCAAACTACCCGTCAAGTAAAGCGTGCCGGTAATTGTATGGGTAGTCCCCCAACCGCGAATGTTGACATCAAAGAAAGAATAGGGACCCGGCCGAAAAGTTTCTGCAGCGGAAGTATCCGATGCAAGCGTTAAAGTCGAAGTTCCTGCCACAAGCACTCCGGACGTATACGTAAACGACTTTCCGGCAAAGGGATAAATAATAATAGTTCCAGCTAAATTCACCGTACCGCTAGACGCCACTTCGATGGTCGGAAAATTAGCCCCAGCATTTCCAGTGATAGTTTGTACACCAGAGCCAACAAGCTTAATCTCTTTCCCGCGCCATCCACCACCGAAATTACTGAGATTTCCAGTTACTTCAATGACCCCTCCGCACAAATTCACGTAACCCACACATCCAGTAAGATTATTAGCGGCACCGAACCCATCGGAAAGCACAAGATTAACGACTTTCCAAGTCCCCGTGAGATAGTAAGCAGTGCCCCAACCTCCCATGGTCACGTTGTAGTACTGACTGCTTCCGGGCGTAAGGGTGTAAACGAATGGAGCTGAACAACCTTGTTGTATGGTTCCGTTGTTGTGAGAAAAACTTCCAGTTCCTGATACAGTCCAATCTCCACAAAGCAAGAAAACTCCGGATGTCGACGTAAAACTTCCCCCAGTGAGACTAAATGAGGCGCCCGAGCTCATCGAAATGGAAGCGTCAGATCCCTGAAAATTTCCTGCCTTCTGATTCCATCCTGAAGATCCCAAAGTAATGGTACGAGCTGTATTCTGAGTGAGAGTTCCCGAATATCCCGTGTCTAGCAAGACTCCGAGCACGCTGATGTTGGCCGCAACTGCCGTGGAACAGTTGCTTGAACAAGTGGCGTCAAACACGGCAATATCAGAAGCTGAAGGAGCAGAAGCAGAACCTGCACATGTTCCGCTCAGGCCGGGAGTACTGACAGTACCACACCAGTTCCCTGCCGTAGCCCAAAGACCTGTTCCAGCCATACCTGTCCAAGTAAAGTTGGACATCACCTTTACGCTAACCGAGGCAGCTTGGGAATGAGCAGCTGTATCGGTTACTGTGTAAGTAAAGCTATCAACCCCAGTAAAACCGGGATTGGGCTGATAAGTCAAATTAGAGCCATTGTTGACAACGGACCCGTTCGTTGGCTGGGTCACCGAAGTAATACTGAAACTTAAACTCAAATTATGAACGTCGTTCGCAAGAACGCCCAGAGTAGTAGCGCTAGCATTCTTCTGAACCATTCCAGAGTCATTTGCCAAGTTAAAGGCCATCACGGAAGTGGCGGAGAAAGTGGTACTAATTCCTGTACCCCGGACGGTAGCCGTGACCGTGTTGCTCCCAGCCCCTGCTCCCAATGTCAGAATGGTCGAAGATTGGCCTGATGTATCGGTAATGCTAGAAGCGCTAGAAAGTGAACCACCACCGGCAGTCACGGCCCAATCGACAATCACTCCGGAGACAACATTTGCGTCGGCGTCTCTCACGACTGCGAAAAATGGAATCGGGAGATAGGAAGTCGCAACTCCAGTCTGAGAATCTCCAGACGATTTTACAATGCTAGCTGGTGTGCCAATAGAAGAAGCACTCCCTTTGCCCGTTCTGCCAGCCATGCTCACCAAGCTAACAGAGCAAGAGGAACCCCCAAGAGAAAGAGTAAGAACGATACTGAAAAAACTTATATTTGGAATAAATTGATTCATAGTTCACACACACGTTCCACGAACCTAAAAGTAATTATATAATGAAGGGGAGAACGGAATGAATGTGTCGGACCTGACACTGGTCTATTTGAGAGGTTTTTAAGTCTCGCAGAAGAGACGCGGCACCCCAAAAGTATAAAGCCCATCTGCGCTGTTACGCAGACGGGCTTTATTAACAACTCTAGTTTAAAAACTAAATAAACTACCGAGCAGCGTGGCTGGAGCTAGAAACTCCAGGGCTCTGCGAAGTGAGGCCAACGCCATCGGTGTCTTCGTCTTCAAAGCCTTCTTCCGAAACCAGAGCCTGCATGTGCTTGTACTTAGCCAAGCCCGTGCCTGCCGGAATCAAGCGACCCATGATGACGTTTTCTTTCAAGCCGCGGAGATAATCCACGCGTCCCGAAATACTTGCCTCCGTGAGAACCTTGGTGGTTTCTTGGAACGAAGCTGCCGAGATAAAGCTCTCGGTGGTGAGCGATGCCTTGGTGATACCGAGGAGCAGAGGCTCAGCAGTCGACGGAGCCCCGCCGGTTTGCATGACCTTCTGATTCTCGGCTTCGAACACGGCCTTATCGACCTGTTCACCCGACAAGAAATTGGTATCGCCAACATCCTTGATCTTCACCTTACGCAACATTTGGCGCACGATCACTTCGATGTGCTTATCGTTAATCTTCACACCTTGCAGACGATAGACTTCTTGAACTTCGTCGACGAGGTATTTAGCGAGAGCCTTCTCACCCAACACTCTCAAAATATCGTGCGGGTTGATCGGGCCGTCCATCAGGGCTTCACCAGCCTTGACGTAGTCGCCTTCGTTAACGGCCAAGTGGCGTCCCTTACCGATGAGGTATTCTTTCGCCTCACCTAAGTCTGGGGTTACAACCACTTTGCGCTTCCCTTTGGTGTCTTTACCGAAGCTGACCATTCCGTCGATTTCGCTGATCACAGCGGCATCTTTCGGTTTACGTGCTTCGAAGAGCTCGGCCACACGCGGGAGACCCCCGGTGATGTCCTTGGTCTTCGTCGTTTCACGATGGATCTTAGCCAGGGTGTCCCCTGCTTTCACTTCGTCACCGTCGTTGAGAACCAAGTTCGCACCCACGGGCAGCATGTAGCGAGCCACGCGGTTGGAACCTTCGATCTTCAAGGTGTTCCCCTTGCCGTCGGTGATTAAAATCTTCGGACGCTTATCGGTCGCTTTGGATTCCACGATAACCTTGTGGGAGAGACCGGTCACGCTGTCGAACTGCTCCTGCATGGTCAAGCCTTCTTCGATGTCTTCGAATTTGACCACACCTGAAGCTTCCGTGATGATGGGTGTCGAATACGGATCCCACTCAGCAATCAGCTTACCTTTTTCAACCGGGTCGCCATCCTTTACCAGGAGCTTCGCACCGTAAACGATCTGGTACTTTTCACGCTCGCGGTTATTAGCGTCGACAACGGAGAGTTCCCCGTTTCGATTCATGACCGTGAGGTGGCCTTCCTTGTTTCGGACCGTCACCACGTTGTGGAATTTCACAGAACCCTTGGTCTTGATTTCCAAGCTGGACTGTTCAGCACGTCTCGAAGCAGCGCCCCCGATGTGGAACGTACGCATCGTGAGCTGCGTTCCTGGTTCACCGATGGACTGAGCAGCGATCACGCCGACCGCTTCCCCGTTGTTACACAGACGTCCGCGAGAGAGGTCACGACCGTAGCACGATCCGCAGATCCCCTTCTTCGCTTGGCAGGTCAACACGGAGCGAATTCGCACGCGGTCGATACCGGCTTCTTCAACTTTCTTCATCAGGTCTTCAGTGATTTCTTCGCCAGCGTTGACCAAGATGTCGTTGGTCACCGGATCGATGACTTCATCTAAAGCCACGCGACCGAGAATACGATCGCCCATGCGCTCGATCACTTCGCCACCCTCAACAAGAGCGGTGACATACAGACCGTCCAAGGTACCGCAATCGGGCTCGGTCACGATGACGTCTTGAGAGACATCGACCAAACGACGAGTGAGGTAACCGGAGTTAGCGGTCTTAAGAGCGGTATCGGCCAAGCCTTTACGCGCTCCGTGTGTCGATACGAAGTATTGCAACACGGACAGCCCTTCGCGGAAGTTCGCCACGATGGGGGTTTCGATGATTTCGCCAGACGGCTTCGCCATCAAACCGCGCATCCCGGCCAACTGACGGATCTGAGCGTTGGAACCTCTGGCTCCCGAGTCTGCCATCATAAAGATGGAATTGAACGAGGGACCAGTGACTTCCTTCTCTTTACCCTTCCAGTCTTGCGGAGCTTTGAACGTCTGAACCGACAAGCCCTTCATCATGGCGCTTGCGATTTGCTCAGAGGTTTGTGCCCAAATATCGATGACCTTGTTGTAGCGCTCGCCGTCGGTGATCAAACCTTCGACGTACTGGTTTTCGATTTCTTGAACTTGTCCGTATGCTTCACCGAGGAGAGCTTTCTTCTCGTTCGGCATCAACATGTCGTGAACCGAGATCGAAATACCGGCCTTCATAGCTTGTCTGAAACCCATGCCCATCAAGTGATCAGCCAACAGGACGGTCTTTTTATTGCCCGTCAAGCGGTAGCACTGGTCGATGAGTTCGGCCAAATCCTTCTTACCCAAGACTTTGTTGTAAGCCGGGAAGGGAATTTCGGTCGGAACGATTTCAGAGAGCAACGAACGACCCACGGTGGTGTCGTAAACCTTGCCATTGATTCGGCACTTGATCTTAGCTTGGAGAGCCACGATGCCAGCGTCGAATGCGTAATGAACTTCAGTCGGGCTACTGAACAGCTTGCCATCGCCCTTCGCAAAATTGCGATCGCGAGTCATGTAGTACAGCCCCAGAACGATATCTTGGCTGGGCACGATGATCGGCTTGCCGTGTGCAGGCGACAGAATGTTGTTGGTCGACATCATGAGCACGCGCGCTTCGATCTGAGCTTCGATCGACAGAGGAACGTGAACGGCCATTTGGTCACCGTCGAAGTCCGCGTTGAAAGCCGCGCAGACGAGGGGGTGAAGCTGAATGGCTTTCCCTTCGATCAGCACCGGTTCAAACGCTTGGATACCCAAACGGTGAAGAGTCGGAGCGCGGTTGAGCATCACAGGATGTTCGCGAACGACTTCTTCGAGAATGTCCCAAACTTCTTGGCGCTGCTTCTCAACCATCTTCTTCGCAGACTTGATAGTCGTGACATAGCCGTACTCAGACAACTTGTTATAAATGAACGGTTTGAACAGCTCGAGCGCCATGACCTTCGGAAGGCCGCACTGATGCAGCTTGAGTTCAGGACCGACGACGATCACCGAACGACCCGAGTAGTCGACGCGTTTACCGAGTAAGTTCTGACGGAAGCGACCTTGCTTACCCTTCAGCATGTCGGAGAGTGAACGAAGCGGACGCTTGTTCGGACCGGTGAAGGTCTTGCCGCGACGGCCGTTATCGAACAACGCATCGACTGCTTCTTGGAGCATGCGCTTTTCGTTTCGAATAATGATTTCAGGAGCGTTCAACTCCATGAGACGCTTCAATCGGTTGTTACGATTGATAACGCGACGATAGAGGTCGTTGAGGTCGGAAGTCGCAAAACGACCGCCATCCAACGGAACGAGCGGACGCAGTTCCGGCGGAATGACTGGAATCACTTCCAGCATCATCCACTCCGGCTTGTTGGTGCCGCTAGCCTTGAAGGATTCAACCACCTTCAAACGCTTGGAGATCTTGGTTTTCTGAGCTTCCGAAGTGGTCTGCTTCATCTCGCGACGGAGCTGACGAGACATCATTTCAATGTCGATCTTCTTCAAAGCTTCGCGCACAGACTCGCCGCCCATACCAGCGGTGAAGCTCATGCCTTCTTTAACCAGCTGAGTGTACTTTTCTTCAGAAACAACCGAGTTCTCTTCGAGCCCCGAATTGCCGACATCCAAAGCCAAGTAGGCTTCGCAGTACAGAACCTTTTCGAGGTCCTTCAGCGGAATATCCAAAATCGCGCCGATACGAGACGGCAACGATCGCAAGAACCAGATGTGCGCAACCGGAGTCGCCAATTCGATGTGGCCGAGACGTTCACGGCGCACTTTCGATTGAATGACTTCGACGCCGCACTTTTCGCACACGACTCCGCGGTGCTTCATGCGCTTGTACTTGCCGCAGTTACACTCGTAATCCTTTACTGGTCCGAAGATCTTCGCGCAGAACAATCCGTCGCGCTCCGGCTTAAAGGTTCGGTAGTTAATGGTTTCAGGCTTTTTTACTTCGCCATAGGACCACTCGCGGATCTTCTCCGGAGAAACCAGAGAAATGCGGATCCCTGTGAAACTTAGTGGATCCTTTGGCTTGTCAAAAAAGTTTAGAAGGTCTTTCATGGTATGCCCTCGTTCTATCTAGTCGTTGAAATCGTTTAGCTGAGTTGGCCTTGCGTAGCTTTCTCGTCGTCTTCAATAAGCTCGACGTTGAGCGCCAAGCTTTGAAGTTCCTTAACCAATACGTTGAAGGATTCAGGCAACCCTGGTTCGAGCAGGTGTTCGCCCTTCACGATCGCTTCGTACATGCGGTTTCTGCCGGTCACGTCGTCGGACTTCACCGTCAGGAATTCCTGCAAGCCGTAAGCAGCTCCGTATGCCTCGAGCGCCCACACTTCCATTTCTCCCAAACGTTGACCCCCGAACTGCGCCTTACCACCCAGCGGCTGCTGAGTGACCAAGCTGTACGGACCGATGCTTCGAGCGTGAATCTTCTCTTCAACGAGGTGATGCAGCTTGAGCATGTACATGACGCCGACGGTGACTTCCTCGGCGAAAGGTTCGCCGCTGATTCCGTCATAAAGCGTGGTCTGACCGCGAGCAGGAAGATCAGCCAAGCTGAGCATCTTCTCGATGTCCTTCTCTGAAGCTCCGTCGAACACGGGCGTCGCAAAGTGCACGCCGTGCTTGAGGTGAGTTGCCATCTTGCGCAGCTCAGTTTCCGAAGCTTTCTCTACATATTTATCCACCTCAGGGTGGTTGTAAGTTTCCTTCAAGATCTTACGAAGCTTGTCGCCGCCGTACTCGCCTTCGAGGAACGCGGTAACTTTTTCGCCGATCCCGTAAGCCGCCCATCCCAACATGACCTCGAGCAATTGCCCGATGTTCATACGAGACGGAACGCCCAACGGATTCAAGACCATGTCGACCGGAACCCCGTTCGCCATATACGGCATGTCTTCCATCGGAACGATACGGGAGATAACCCCCTTGTTTCCGTGGCGGCCTGCCATCTTGTCACCCACTTGGAGCTTTCTCTTGATGGCGATTTGGACCTTCACCATCTTGATCACGCCCGGAGCGAGTTCATCGCCGCGCTTCAACTTCTCAGTCTTTTCTTTGAAGACGAATCGCACTGCTTCGATCTTTTCCTTCGCAGTCTTCATGACAGCGGTCACATCCTGCTCGAGATCATCCTTCACAGGAATGAACGCGAGGAGGTCGAACGGAATCGCTTCGAGAGACTCACGATCCAGCTTCTGGCCCTTCTTCAACAATTCCACTGAGCCGTCTTCGGAAAGAAGCTTGCCCGTAGTGGAAGCGCCGTCGAGGAGCTTCGCGATCAGATTGATTGCCGACAGGCGAATCGCATCGGTTTCAATGCGTTCGTCACGGCGAATCTTGCCGATCTGATCTTCGAGAATGGATTTAGTACGCTCATCTGGCTCCGTACCTTCGCGGGCAAAAACCTGAGCATCGATCACGATGCCTTGGACGCCCGAAGGAACTCGGAGAGACGTATCGCGGACGTCGCCGGCCTTCTCACCGAAGATGGCTCTGAGGAGTTTTTCTTCAGGAGAGAGCTGGGTTTCGCCCTTGGGAGTGACCTTACCGACGAGGATGTCGCCCGGTTTCACTTCAGCCCCAATACGAACTATACCAGAGACGTCAAGGTCTTTGAGGGCCTCTTCGCCTACGTTCGGAATATCACGGGTGATTTCTTCTTTTCCGAGCTTCGTATCGCGAGCCACGCACTCAAATTCTTCGATGTGAATCGACGTGAACGTGTCTTCCTTAATCAAGCGCTCAGAAATGAGGATCGAGTCCTCAAAGTTGTAACCTTGCCACGGCATGAACGCGACGAGCACGTTCTGTCCGAGTGCCAATTCACCGGCATCTGTAGCTGGGCCGTCAGCAAGAACGTCGCCGCCCTTGATCTTCTCGCCCACCTTCACGACCGGTCTTTGGGTCACGCAAGTGTTTTGGTTAGAACGCTGATACTTGGTCAGGTTGTAAATATCGACGTCGGATCCGACTTCGGCCTTACCACCGCTACGACGAACGACGATCTTCGTGCCATCGACCATGATCACCTCGCCGTCGTGTTTAGCGACAACGATCTGACCCGAGTCACGCGCAACGACGCGCTCAATGCCAGTTCCAGCCAACGGCGCAGAAGTGCGAATCAACGGCACAGCTTGGCGTTGCATGTTGGAACCCATGAGAGCGCGGTTAGCGTCGTCATGCTCGAGGAACGGAATCAACGAAGCAGCGATCGAAACCAGCTGATTCGGAGAAACGTCCATCAACTCGATTTCATCCGGATTGACAAGAGCGAAGTCCCCCTTACGTCGGGCAGACACAAGATCTTCTTGCAACTTGCCCGAACGAAGTGCGTCCGGAGAAACTTGCGCGATGATCTTGTTCTCTTCTTCAGTCGCGGTGAAATATTTAATTTCGTTCGTCACCTTACGGCCCGAGATCATGCGATACGGAGTTTCGATAAATCCGAACTCGTTCACGCGTGCATAGGTCGAGAGGCTGGCGATCAAACCGATGTTTGGTCCTTCAGGCGTCTCAATCGGGCAAATACGGCCATAGTGCGTGTTGTGAACGTCGCGGACTTCGAAGCCTGCACGTTCACGAGTCAACCCGCCGGGTCCCAACGCCGAAAGACGTCGCTTGTGGGTCACCTCGGAGAGGGGATTCGTCTGATCCATGAACTGAGATAGCTGACTGGATCCGAAGAATTCCTTCACCACTGCGGACACTGGCTTCTGGTTGATCAAATCATGCGGCATGAGCGTTTCAATTTCTTGAATGCTCATACGTTCTTTAATGGCGCGTTCCATGCGAACCAACCCGATGCGATATTGATTCTCAATCAGCTCGCCGACCGGGCGAACACGTCGGTTACCCAAGTGGTCGATGTCGTCGATGGTTCCACGGCCGTTGTTTAATTCGCAGAGATAGAACAGCGTGGAGAGAATATCTTCCTTAGTAAGGATAGTGGTCTCTGTGTTGTTCTTGTTCTCAGGGAACTTGTAGTTCAACTTCAACCGGCCGACCTTCGACAGGTCATATCGGTCTGCATTGAAGAACAAATTATCGAAGAGCTGCTTCGCAGCTTCAACAGTCGGCGGATCACCCGGACGCATTCTCTTATAGATTTCGATCAGCGCTTCTTCAGGGCTGGTGATCTTATCTTGTAAGAGAGTGTCGCGAATGAATGAGCCGTGAGTCAGGTTATCGGTGTAAATCACCTTCACCGACTTCACGCCCTTGCCTTGCAATTCCTTCAGTTTCGAATCGCTCAACTCTTGGTTGGTTTCGATCAAAACTTCGCCGGTCTTATCGTCAACGATGTCTTCAGAAGCAACGCGACCGAGAATTGCTTCTAGCGGTACCTCGAGCTTCTTAATGCCAGCGTCTTCAATCTTCTTGATGACGGCTTTGGTGAATTTGCGATTCTTCTTAACGATGGTTTCGCCAGACTTCGGGTCGACGATGTCATCTTCAGCGCGTTGACCGGAGAGAATTTCCAAGTCGACTGACTTGAAGAACTTTTCCTTATCAAACAGGATAGTCTCAATCTTATAGAAGTAATTGAGAATTTCCTGATTGGACAGGCCCATCGCACGGAGAACGATCGTCGCAGGAAGTTTGCGCTTACGATCGATACGAGCGTAGAGAATGTCTTTGTGGTCAAATTCGAAATCGAGCCAGGATCCGCGATGCGGAATGATTCGAGCCGAATACAAAATCTTACCGCTGGAGTGACTCTTGCCTTGATCGTGGTCAAAAATAACACCGGGTGAGCGGTGCAACTGACTGACGATTACGCGTTCAGTTCCGTTGATAATGAAAGAGCCGGCTTCCGTCATGAGCGGAATTTCGCCCATGTAAACTTCTTGCTCCTTAATATCGCGGATATTGCGAGTTCCCGACTCCTCATCAACATCGTAAACCACTAAGCGGACAGTAATTTTCAAGGGAGCAGCAAACGTCATGCCGCGCTGACGGCATTCCGCCACGTCGTATTTCGGCTGTTCCAAAGAATAGCTTTCGAACTCGAGCGAAGCTGTCTTATTGAAGTCTTCGATCGGGAAAACCGATTTGAAAACTGCCTGCAAGCCCACATGTGCGTCTCGCTTACTGGGTGTTGACTCCAGTTGCAGAAATTTTTCGTAGGACTTTCTTTGAAGTTCGATCAAATTCGGGATCTCGACAGGGGTCGCGATCTTGGAAAAATCTTTCCGAACTCGACGATTCTCGGAGAAAAGGGAGGCCATGCTAGCTCCTTAAGTTACCGTGTATGCGTATTAAAAAATCAAATCGTGCCAATTCACCACGAATCCTAGTCTTCACTGGGACTCGAGTGAAAAAGCACGGTAGTTTACTGAAGCCCGAAGTGTAACGAGCGTACTCCTTTTTACAGGGTACGCAAGAACACATTGACCCCCTTTACGGGGCCCTGGGCCATGGGTCGAAATCAGGAAACTAAGAATCACTTAATTTCGACCTTGGCGCCCTCTGCTTCGAGCTTCTTCTTCATTTCGTCCGCGTCAGCCTTGCTCACGCCCTCTTTCAGGGTCTTGGGAGCGCCTTCGACGAGATCCTTCGCTTCTTTGAGGCCCAAGCCAGTGATAGCGCGGACTTCCTTAATAACGTTGATCTTCTTGTCGCCGGCTACGGCCAACACGACCGTAAACTCGGTCTTTGCTTCAGCAGCTGGAGCTGCACCAGCCGCAGCGCCGCCTACAGCCACAGCCATGGGGGCTGCTGCAGACACGCCAAACTTGGTTTCCAATTCCTTGACTAACTGAGACAATTCAAGGACGGACATGTTTTCAATAAAGGAAACGACGTTTTCCTTTGTAATTGCTGTCGACATTCTCGTTCTACCTCTTCGTTTACTTCCTACCCTTGATCATCGTGACCTCAGGTATTGGGTCCCTTTTCTAGGAACCTGTTTGCCATTGGCTTCCGTTGCCATGGCTTAGATGAAATCTGCCTCGGCTTACGCCTCGGGACCTGCCTTCTTTTTCTCGATCGCCGAGAGCACGGTCACTAAACCGCGCGGAACGGCAGCCAAGACACTGACAAAATTGGTAACGGGCGCATTGAGGGTTCCCAATAACTTCGCCAAGAGAACTTCCTTTGCCGGCAATTTTGCTAACTCTTCGACTTCTGCAGCCGAAATGCGCTTCGCGCCCAAGAGACTTTCTTTCAGCTTGAGAGCTTCATTCGCTTCTGCAAACTTGTGGATCGCCTTGGCGGTAGCGGCCGGATCACCATATGAAAACGCCACGAGCGTTGGACCGACCATGCGATCCATCAAACCTTGGGCATCAGGACCCATCTGACCTTCGCGGGTCAGCAAGCGAGCGATGTTGTTCTTGAGAACTTTCACTTCGGTATTTTTGGAACGAAGTTCTTTTCTCAGCTCGTCTGCTTGAGTTGCGCTCAAACCTTTGTAATCAGCAAAAATCGCGACGTGAGCTTTGCTGAACTTATCTTTTAAAGATGCTGCTAATTCGGTTTTTTCAGTTTTATTCATGGCTCAATTCTCTCTCTTAACCCAAACCGACCGTGTCCATTGTATTCAACTCGTCAAGAGCGATACCGGGACTCATGGTTGCGGAAAGAGTGATGCTCTTTAAATAAACGCCCTTACTCGTCGGAGGCTTCGCTTTCACAATGGCAGTAGCAATCGCCATGTAGTTGTCACGCAGCTTTTCCGAGCCGAAAGACTTCTTTCCGATATGAACGTGGACGATACCGGTCTTCTCAGTGCGGTATTCCACCTTACCCAACTTCTGTTCTTTAATGGCCTTGGACACGTCCATGGTGACCGTTCCCAATTTCGGATTCGGCATCAAGCCTTTGGGACCGAGCAACTTACCGATCTTGGAAACCGCGACCATCATGTCTGGAGTCGCAATTAACTTGTCGAACTCGAGCCAACCGCCCCCGATTTTTTCGATCAAATCGTCAGCGCCAACGGTGTCAGCACCAGCTGCTTCTGCTTCACGAGCCTTATCGCCTTTCGCGAGAACAGCGACTCGAGTCGTTTTACCAATCCCGTGCGGAAGAACTAAGGCACCGCGAACCATTTGGTCAGCGTGCTTGGGATCAACACCCAACGTAAAAGCCACATCCACACCTTCATCAAATTTCGCGTAAGCGACTTGAGGAAGAAGATCGAACGCTTCCTTTACAGTATATTTTTTTCCGAGCTGGATTTTTTGAACAGCGTCTGAATACTTTTTACCGTGATTCCCGATACGCTTTTTTGCCTGCGTCTCAGCCATTTTTTTACCTCCGTGGTTCAAGCGCCCAGCACTAGTCTGAGCTCCCACTTATACGAACAAACTTCTTAATCTGTTACGGTGATACCCGCACTTCGTGCGCTACCAGAAATCGTGCGCATCGCAGCCTCAACACTGCCCGCATTGAGATCGGGCAATTTGATTTTTGCGATTTCTTCGACTTGCTTCTTGGTAACCTTGCCAACTTTTTTCTTATTGGGTTCGCCGCTGCCTTTTTCAACTTTGGCAGATTTGAACAACAACACCGAAGCGGGCGGGGTTTTGGTGATGAAGGTGAAGGAACGATCCGAATAAACCGTGATGATAACTGGAATCACGGTTCCCTTAGAATCCTGAGTCTTCGCGTTGAAGGCTTTACAGAATTCCATGATGTTCACGCCACGTTGACCAAGCGCCGGACCGACGGGCGGAGCCGGATTTGCCTGGCCTCCAGGGATCTGGAGCTTAATCTGACCAACTACCTTTTTTGCCATAAGAGGCCTCTAATACTCAATTCGTTAAATTTTTTCAACCTGAATAAAATCCAATTCGACAGGGGTCGATCGGCCGAAGATGCTGACGAGCACCTTGACCTTGCCCTTGTCGGGATTGACGTCTTCCACCACTCCGTTGAAGTTCGAAAATGGCCCATCGATCACGCGGACATTCTCGCCCTCGGCGAAGGAAATCTTCGGACGGGGTTTGACCTGCCCTTCGGCAATACGACTGGTCATCTTTTGAACTTCAGATTCCGGTACCGGGACGGGCTTGATTTTGTCGCCCACGAAACCAGTAATCTTTGGAGTATTCTTAACAATGTGCCACGTCTCGTCGGTCAAAATCATTTTGACGAGGATGTAGCCAGGAAAGAAGCGGCGTTTGGTGGTCTTTTTCTGACCCTTAACCAGCTCCACCACGTTCTCTTCTGGAACGATGACTTCGCTGAAGAAGGGTTCCTTCTTCATAGACTTAATTCGCTCTTCGAGGGCCAACTTGGCCTTATTCTCGAAGCCCGAATAAGTATGAACGACATACCAAGCCATATCTCCACCAGAAGTGGAATGCACTTGAGTATCTTCTGAATTTGCAGCGGACACGCGCTCTCCTCCTTAAATGACCCACTTTAAAAGTGCGGTCCAAATATAATCCATTAAGCCAAGTACCAAACCGGTGACCAAAACCATCACGATCACAATGACCGTGGCGGAACGGGTTTCTTTGGCGGCTGGCCAGGTCACACGAGACAGCTCAACCACCACTTCGTTCATGAATTGGTTGACCGTCGGGTGGCGATAGAGAATCAGAAAGAACAGAGCACTGATTCCGATGGAGCCCAATCGAATAATGAGCTCAACATTCTTAACCTTCGCCTCAATATCGTAGACGCTGACGAGCTTCATGGAGCCCAAGAAAGCCAGGTACCCAATCAATATGGCGCCCGCCAAATAGCTCAGGTTCACCCACTTCTGATATTGGTTTTCCATCTTAATTACCTTTGGCTTTGATTCTGGCAGGCCAGGAGGGACTCGAACCCCCAACCTACGGATTTGGAATCCGCCGCTCTACCATTAGAGCTACTGGCCTAAGCTCTAAACTTTATTTTCCTTCGCGATGAACTGTGTGCTTTCTGCAGAATTTGCAGAACTTTTTGAACTCCAGCTTATCGGTGGTCTTTTGTTTGTTCTTGGTGGTGCTGTAGTTTTTTCGCTTACAGTCGGTGCAATCGAGACTCACAATTACGCGCATACTTAAATTCCTAGTCAGAAGCCCCTAAACATTGGGGGGTGGCAACGGTTGAGTATGAACCATTACCACCCCGACCCAATAGAGTGGAAGCCTTTTTTTCAACAGTCGCTGTTGATCAAAGAGTAAAATTACTCAATGATTTCAGCAACGACGCCAGCGCCTACGGTACGGCCGCCTTCGCGAATAGCGAAACGCAGTTCCTTTTCCATAGCGATGGGGGTGATCAACTCCACTTCAATCTGAATGTTGTCACCGGGCATCACCATTTCCACGTTCGGTGGAAGGGTCACGACGCCAGTCACGTCAGTCGTACGGAAGTAGAATTGCGGGCGGTAGCCTTTGAAGAACGGAGTGTGACGTCCGCCTTCTTCCTTCGTGAGGATGTAAGCCGAGCCCTTGAACTTTTTGTGGGGGGTGACCGATCCTGGCTTAGCCAAGACTTGTCCACGCTCCACTTCCTCTTTCTTGGTACCACGGAGGAGAGCGCCGATGTTGTCGCCAGCCTCACCGCGATCGAGGAGTTTACGGAACATTTCGACGCCGGTTACAACGGTCTTCGTGGTCGGGCGCAAGCCGATGATTTCGACTTCTTCGCCGACGTTGATGACACCGCGCTCGACGCGGCCAGTGACGACGGTACCGCGACCCGAGATCGAGAACACGTCTTCAACAGGCATCAAGAACGGCTTGTCGATTTCGCGCTTCGGTTGCGGAACGTATTCGTCCACTGCTGCCATGAGCTTCATGATTGCGCCTTCGCCTAAGTCGCCAGCATCGCCTTCCATTGCCTTCAGAGCGGAGCCCTTAACGACCGGAATCTTGTCACCGGGGAATTTGTACGAAGTCAGCAATTCGCGAACTTCCATTTCGACGAGGTCGAGCAATTCTTTGTCGTCAACCATGTCGCATTTATTCATGAACACAACGATCGCCGGAACGCCGACCTGACGAGCGAGCAGGATGTGCTCACGAGTCTGGGGCATCGGACCGTCAGCAGCAGACACGACGAGAATCGCGCCGTCCATCTGAGCAGCACCTGTGATCATGTTCTTAACGTAGTCGGCGTGGCCAGGGCAGTCGACGTGCGCATAGTGGCGCTTGTCGGTTTGATACTCGACGTGAGCCGTGTTGATCGTGATCCCGCGCTCTTTTTCTTCAGGAGCGTTGTCGATCTGATCGTAAGCTCTGGCTTGAGCCAATCCTTTTTTTGCAAGAGTGGTGGTAATCGCAGCGGTCAAAGTCGTCTTGCCATGGTCAACGTGACCAATCGTGCCGATATTGACGTGCGGTTTATTCCGCTCAAATTTCTCTTTTGACATACTCTATCTAGGCCTCCACTTGTGATGAGGTTTTTTTCCGGAACCTTCAACCGGTTGTTAATAAATCTGGAGCTCTTGATGGGATTTGAACCCATGACCTCTCCCTTACCAAGGGAGTGCTCTGGCCAACTGAGCTACAAGAGCATCACTACCGAACCTTGCCTGCTCCAGTAAAAATTCGCGTCACGCGAATTTTTTGGAGCGGGAGACGGGACTCGAACCCGCGGCCCTCAGCTTGGAAGGCTGATGCTCTAGCCAACTGAGCTACTCCCGCCTACAAACACACGAGATCACTTGAGAAACTCTTCTTTCTCATATGATCTCTAAAACACCAACAAAATCAGTGACCGCTTAGCAATACGCCTTCTATATGAATCCTGCGTAAAAAGCTAAGAATTTTGTGGAACGGGCGTTATAGAATCATTTTCTGAAAAACTCCAGCCCTTCGAAAACTTTACTGCCGGCCGTAGGGTTCGACCGAGGGCGTAACGGTGCAGGTGTAAAAGCAATTTAAGGCACGATCGAATCTCATTCGATCCAAACAGGCCAGGTACCGTTGGTACTCGGCAGCACAGGCGTTCTTGCCACTGGAATTAGAACGATCAATATCGCCAGCGATTTGGAGAGCCGAGGGTTCTTGAACTTCCTGAGTCGGGTCCCAGGTCCAAGAGCCGATAGAGCTATCGTCCGAACCTGCAAAATCGCTCGGCTGAGACAAGGCCAGAGCCTGGTTCGAAAGTCCGAACAAGATTGCTGACACCAAGACTATGCGGGGATTTTTCATAGGCGGATCTTAGTGGGATATGCGCGATGCGTCAATACATCTTCGCCACAAAAATAAACAATGTATCGAGAATAATGCCTCCGGAAGGAATCGCCTTCCGGTCTCGGCGCTACCCGCGCCTCGCCTGCAGGCCGGGCTCACTCGCGGCCCGCAAGCGGGCTCCCCGCTCGCTCCGCCTTTCGATTCCTTCTCTAAGGTACTGAACGCTCCGCGTTCGCGCACTGCTATCTCCACCATTCTTCCCCTCTGAATTTTAGTTCTAAAAAAACGAGACATAAAAGGGCCGACCAGGATGGGAGGACCTAGGAGCAGGGATGCTCGCTTGGCTCGTTTTTTTAGAACTAAAATTCAGAGGGGAAGAATGGTGGAGAGAGAAGGAATCGAACCTTCGAAGGCATACGCCGCCAGATTTACAGTCTGGTCCCTTTGGCCGCTTGGGTATCTCTCCACATAAAAAAACTCACACGCTTTGGAAAGTGGAGCTGGAGAAGGGAATCGAACCCCCGACCTGCGGTTTACAAAACCGCTGCTCTACCAACTGAGCTACTCCAGCGTGCCCCGTAACTCATGGGTAAAAATGCAACTCCTGGTCGTGTGCAGCCGTGCAAATTTCCATCGATTCAGATAAATGTCAACGACGAATGCAGTCACAACGGAGAGATAGAAAACCCATTCTCGTGATCGAACACGCATCGTTCGTACACCTTGCTGCCCTCCGCGCAGTTTTGGAAAAATCCGGGCTGCCGTTTTGGGAAATTCGTCCTTATCGGGGCGATGTCTTTCCGGAGCTTTCGGAAATTTCAGGAGTGCTTTCGTTGGGTGGCCCGATGGGTGCCAACGACGAAGCTGAACACAGCTGGATTCCCACTGAGCTCTCCTTCCTAAAACAGGCTGTGGAAGCCAAAATCCCGACCATTGGGATTTGTTTGGGCGCGCAGATGATGGCGAAGGCATTGGGCTCTTCTGTGGAGCGTGCTGATCAGGCCGAGGTAGGTTGGCACCCGTTGAACCTGAGCGAAGAAGGTCGCCGAGATCCTCTCTTTAAAGACCTCGAGGGAAGTCCCACCGAGGTTTATCAATGGCATCAGGACACGTTTTTCCTACCTCCGGGAGCGACGTTGCTAGCGTCTTCACCACTCTGTCCCCGACAAGCGTTTCGAATTGGTATGCACGCTTACGGAGTTCAGTTTCATCCCGAAGCAGACCCCGCCCTGATCGAAGAATGGTTGAATCAGCCGGATGATTCTCTCGCCCCCACCTCGGACGAGGAAAGGCGCGCTCATCTCGAAAATACGCAGGTTGGGTTGACCACGCACGCACGATTGCTCTCGAAGTTCATCGAGTTTTTTGACAATGCGTCGTGAGGTTGTTACACAAACCCGCATGAAAAAACACAACTGGATGATGGCGGGCATTTTGGGTTTCGCAACACTGAGCTTCGTCGCTTGTGGTGGCGGTAAGGACGACGTTAGAACTGTGGAAGTGGAAGGGCCGAAGTTTTTCAGCGCATCGGTTTATCAAGCCGATGTCGATGCCCTTCAGGCTGCCGATATTCAACTCGGCGATGTGGGCTTTCATTTTGTTCGCATTACTCAGCCGGTAAAAAATCCTCAGGGCCCGAGCATGCAAGAGCAATACATGTGGGAGCCAAACGCGGTTCGCGCTTCGCAAGCAAAGAGTGAAGATCGCCAAGCTGCTCTAAAAAATTATATGAAGATCGGTGGCGACTTTCTAAAGAAGTACTCCGGTAAAGTCACCATCCTGGAAGAAGAAAACGTCACCATCCAAGACGAACGCGTTCGCGGGGACTTCTATCATCAGATGGAACTTCGCCAAGCTTGGGTCAATAAATACTGGGCCGAGCTTGTGAAACAGGGCCGCTACTACGGATCTGACATCAAGGAATAATTATTTCAGCGAAGTAGAGATGGTAGCTAAACCCAATGGGTTGGCCATCCAACTCGTAACGACTCCAAGTGGAGTTCACGCCTTCCAGGTCGAAACGAAAGTCCCCGATCTCCGGTTTTTGTAAGCGAATAGTGGAAGCTCCGGAGTCGGCCACGAATTTTAATTTTTTTCCGGACCTCACTTTTTCAACTGGAATATGGACCAGAATAGACTGGACTCTTTCCCCCTTTCCAGGCGGGAAAACCGCGATAATCTCATCTTCCAATCGAATTCGAACAGCAGGAGCATCGGGCTTCAACTCTCCACTCAGAAAGCGGCGAATCTGAAGTGGATAGGTCATTGGGCGGACAAAGGTTTCTGGCAATTCCATCGAATCAATTTTTAGAACTGCGAGCCCCTTCTTCAAAGACGCTTCGAATGTTTCGAGGGCATTCACTTTGGTCGTCGGAAGATCTGTTTGAAGAAAAGGGTTGGATGAATTCCAAATTGCTCGAAAACTCCTGAGGACCCCTTCAGCTTCGCATCCCACTACGCTCAGCCACTGAAGACGGCGCGGAAGTTTCTGAAAAATGGGTGCGACGTTGTCTCGGTTGTGATCAAGGATCACCCCTTTTCCGACCACACCCTGAACACGAGAATCCTGAACTCCTGCGGAATGGGAAACCCAGAACACTCCCACAACATCGGGATCACTGTTCAGCGTGTTCCAAAGAACGTACTGATCTGCGTCCCGAAAAACTTCAAGCTCAAAACCATCTTTCTCTAAGGGAGCTAAGATTTTTAGGAACTTCTTGCGAAGAACGTCTTGGATATTCCAGTTCCAGCGCCAAAAGGCCCTGCTTTCGGAGGTCTCGAAAGAACTGAGCAGAACGACTTTCTTCGGATGAAGACCGCCCCCCTGTTCAGCAAAGCCGACAGAAGAACAGAGGAGCGCCACCAGGACTAAGGCCCTGGGGGCGATTCTGATCTTAAAGCTGCTGGTTGAGATTTTGAGCGATGGCATTGGCTACTGCCAAGGTGTCGGGGCTCACGGTATTTTTATACTTTTCCCAGACTGCGCCGGCAGCTTTGATAGCATTCTCAGGCGTCTTTTGCTCCAAGGCAGCCCGTTCGGCGAGTTCACGAATGGCATTCACCTGTTCCAATTCACTGTTGAAAGTGACAGCCATGTCTCCATTGGACAAACCTAGTTTCTGGGTCACATCTTCAGCGGTAACCTCGCCAAATTGAACGGCTCTGCCACTCTCTCCATCGAGAAGGATGGCTCCGACTACGTAGGGCCAGAAGATGTATTCCCAATATTTGTCCATGAAGTTGGTCACGGCTCTGGCAAACTTATTGGTGGCGCAGTTTCCATCACCGGTAAACTTTTCGTAAGTGTCCTTACCGCAACGAGACTCCCAAGCAATGGTGCCCCCGACCACCAACATCACGGCTGTCACCCCCACCACGACTTTAACGGCTAAAGGAATTGTGCCGCCGCTCGCTCCGATCACCACAGCGTCCGCACGGCGGGGAGCAAAGGTCGAGGTACCCAAGACAGCTGCAATTAGAAATACCGAGATACTACGTTTGAAACCATTCATCTTTAAAACCTTTCATTCAAAAGACTTTGTACAAACCCATGGAAAAACCGGGCGTAATTAACGCACCAGTCAAAACGAGTCAATAATAAACAAAAAATAGAGAATTAACGGCTGAGGTGGGACATGAAGATCCCCGCAGCGACAGAGACGTTGAGAGAGCCGACTTCGCCTTGAGCGGGGATTTTGCAAAGCATGTCGCAGTTTTCTTCGGTGAGACGGCGAATTCCCTGCTCTTCATTTCCTAAGATGAGCAACCAAGCGCGATCGCGTTTTACGGTGTCCAACGATTCGGGGGCGTGTTCAGAAGTCCCCAAAGTCCAAAGTCCCATTTGCTTGGCCGACTCCATTCCACGCACGAGATTGATTTGCATGGCGAAAGGAACGTACTCCATTCCTCCTGAGGCAACATCGTAGGTTGTGCCCGTGATAGGAGCCGATCGCTCTTGAGTGAGTAGAATTCCCTGCACTCCAAAGAAAGCGGCCGTTCGAAAGATTGCTCCCACATTGTGAGGATCTTGTAGGCTATCGAGAGCAAGCCAAAGCCCCTTGCCTCCCGCCTTGCGTTCGGCATTGGCAAAAAGTTCTTCGAGAGAAAGACCTGTACGTTCTTTTACTAGGGCTTCGGATCCTCCCACTCTTCCATCTTTTCCCGCGTCTTGGCCCTTGGGACCTTTCGAAGGCGTGGGTTGAGTGACGCGAACTTTGTTTTCTTTGGCAAGCTTCACGACATCCGCCCAAGCGGTGTTGGAATCCGAAAAGGCGCGCACTTCCTGAACGTCCTTGGGACGAGTTCGCAGGGCAGCTAAAACACTGTGGGGATTTCTAAGCGTGAGCATTTACGACGTGTGCCCGAGGCTTTCTAACACCGCTTCCGTCACTTCCTTGGGATTGGAAGCAGCGGTGATAGGACGTCCGATCACCACCGCATCGGCTCCGATTTCGTGGGCTTCCTCGGGAGTCATGACACGAGCCTGATCGCCCGCAGGAGAACCCTTCGGACGAATTCCTGGCACGACGGTGTAAAGTTTCGGTGCAATTCGCTTCACCACGGAAAGCTCTTGAGCCGAGCAAACAATTCCATCCACTCCCCAGCCTGTGGCTTCAGAAACTAAACCGGAAACAGACCAAGAGACTGCGACATCCGTACCCGTGAGCGCGTGGGTGACTTCTCCCCAAGCTGGATCATCAAATGAAGTGAGAACACTGACACCTAAAATCTTCGGACGTTTTGTGCCCTTTTGAGCAGCTCCGACCGCCAGAGTTTCTGCCGTCGTGGCGATCATCTTTTTTCCACCGCTGAGGTGAACGGTAAACATGTCCACGTTCAGTTGAGCAATGGCTTGCGCTGCTTTCGCGACCGTGTTGGGAATGTCGTAAAATTTGAGATCTAGGAAAACTTTGGAGCCACCGCCGATTAAGCGCCGAACAAATTCGGGTCCGCTGCTCACAAAGAGCTCGAAGCCGACTTTGTAGGTCACTGGCAAACCGCGAAGCTCTGAAACCAGCTTTCCAGCCGTTGTAACGTCTGGAAAATCCAGTGCAACGATCAGCTCGGTATGGGGCTTGTCCAGTTTCTTCATAAAATCCTCAGCTCTTAGTAGCTTCGGGCAAAAATCGCTCGAACGCGGGGTTTCGACTTCGTCTGACAAACCAAGCAAGCGCCACCTTCTTCGAACGGCTGATAATTCGATTGGAGTGGGAGGCAGCGAATTGTGGCTTTGGTCTCTTGTTTCACTTTTTCTTCGCACTCTCGACTTTCGCACCAAGGAGCGACGTAGAACCCGCCCTCCTTCTCAATGCGTTGGCTGAAGTCCGCGTAAGAGTCGATTTTAAACGTATTTTGATCGCGGTAAGCGCGGGCCTTTTCAAGGAGGCCTTTTTGAATCTCGGCCAGCAAAGTGGCGACCTTCGTTGCGACTTCCGCAAAGGGGACGAACATTTTTTCACCCGTATCGCGACGAGTGAGAACAATAGTGCCCTTTTCCAAATCGCGAGCGCCGAGTTCCATTCTCAGCGGAATTCCTAGCAATTCGTACTCGTGGAACTTCCAGCCCATCTGCTTGGTGTCGTCTTTGTCGATCAACACGCTGATGGAGTAAGGGAGCTTGCGGGCTTCATTTGAACCTTTAATCTCGGCGGCGAGTTGGTCGCATTTTTCTAAAATCTGAGCGGGATTTGCGGCTTTTCCAAGCACTGGCAAAATCACCAGATGTGTTCCGGCAAGCTTCGGGGGGAGGACCAGACCCTTGTCATCCGAGTGGGTCATGATCACGCCGCCCACCAGGCGGGTGGAAACTCCCCAGCTGGTTTGGTGGACGAGTTTTTGCTTACCGTCTTTGTCCAAGAACTTGGTGTCGAAAGCCTTAGCGAAATTGCTGGCCAAGTTATGCGACGTTCCGGCTTGAAGCGCTTTCTTATCCTGCATCATGGCTTCGATGGAATAAGTGCGAAGTGCGCCAGCGAATTTTTCGCTCTCGCTTTTGCGACCCGGAATTACCGGCATCGCCAAAGTTTCTTCAGCGAAGTCGGTATAAACTTTCAACATCTGCTGAGTTTCTTCTTCGGCTTCTTCCGGCGTGGCGTGGCAGGTGTGCCCCTCTTGCCAAAGAAATTCGGTCGTTCTTAAAAAAAGGCGCGTGCGCATTTCCCAACGAACCACGTTGGCCCACTGATTAATCAGCAGGGGGAGGTCGCGATACGACTGCACCCACTTGGCAAACATACTATTGATGATGGTCTCGGAAGTCGGACGTACAATAAGGGCTTCCTCGAGCTTCTTACCCCCTGCATGAGTCACCACTGCCAGCTGCGGAGCGAACCCTTCGACGTGCTCCGCTTCCTTTTTAATAAAGCTCTCGGGAATGAACATCGGGAAGTAAGCATTCCGAGCTCCGGTGGCCTTGATTCGAGCATCGAGGTCTTTTTGAATCTGTTCCCAAATCGAATAGCCGTTAGGGCGAATGACCATGCACCCTTTGACGGGACTGTAATCAGCTAATCGCGCCTGAACGACTACGTCCTGGTACCACTGTGAGAAATCTTCCAACCGGGGAGTAATTTTTTCTGCCATGGCTCTCTCTACTACGCTTCTGCTTCAATTCCGAAAGACTTAATTTTACGGTGCAGGTAACTTCTTTCGATACCCAAGACCGAAGCGGTCTTGGACACATTCCAATCCTGCTCTTTTAGAGTTTTTAAAATGAGGTCTCGTTCAAATTCTTGGCGGGCATCGCGCAGGTTCTTGGCTTGGACCACTGTCGCGACTTCAGCTCTGGGAGCCAGCGCATCTTCTTCCAAATGGGTGAGAAGGGCAGCCGCGGTAATCTTCGTATCTTCCTTACTACCGGAGGACAGAATTACCATCCGCTCGACCAGGTTTTTTAATTCTCGAACGTTTCCCGGCCAGGAATAACTCACCAAGACTGCAATCGCCTCGGGGGTGAACTCCAAACCCGGCTTAGAGTGGGTTTGAGAAAATTCTTTCGCAAAATGAAGGGCCAAAACCGGAATATCATTTCGACGTTCGCGAAGCGGAGGCATGTGGAAAGGCACCACATTCAAGCGATAAAACAAGTCTCCGCGAAAACGACCCGAGGCAATTTCCGCTTTCAAATCTTTATTGGTGGCCGCCACCACTCTCACGTCCACAGAAATGGTTTGGCTGCCGCCGACCCGCTCAAACTTCTGCTCCTGTAAGATGCGCAGAATTTTGGCTTGAGTCTTCATCGACATGTCGCCGATTTCATCTAAGAAAAGAGTTCCACCATGGGCCATGTCGAAACGACCGCGACGTAATTTTGTAGCACCCGTAAACGCGCCTTTTTCGTGCCCGAAGAGTTCACTTTCAATCAGTTCTTCAGGAATAGCTGCACAGTTCACTTCAATAAAGGGTTTATTAAACCGGGGAGAAAGAGCGTGCAGACTGTGAGCCACCAATTCTTTTCCGGTTCCCGCTTCACCAGTAATGAGGACGGATCCCGTCGTCGGAGCCACGCGCTTGATGAGCTCCTGAATCTGCTTCATACCCGCGCTTTCGCCGACCAACATCTTGTGCTTTTCGACCTGCGTTCTGAGGGCGCTGTTTTCGCGAACCAAATCTTGCGTGCTGATGGCGTTTCTTAATGTGAGTAGCACCTTTTCTAGGGAGAGCGGCTTTTCAATGAAGTCAAAAGCGCCAAGCTTCGTAGCTTTTACTGCGGTTTCAATCGTCCCGTGGCCAGACATCATCACGACCACTTGGTCGGGGAGCTCTTTTTTAATCTGGTGGAGGGTTTCTAGGCCGTCCATTTCGGGCATCCAAATATCGAGCAAAACAGCATCGATCTTAGCGCCTTGGAGTGCAACCAATCCGGCAGATCCGGATTCAGCGGTCAGGACAGAATAGCCTTCATCTTTGAGCGCCCCGGAGAGGGACTTGAGGATGGAACCCTCATCATCGATGATCAAAACTCTTCGTGCCATAATTCCTTTCTGCTTTCACACCGGGGATACCTTGAACACCATGACGCACAACGGTCGGCAGTTCAATGAGGAATTGAGTTCCCTCCTCCAAATTGGACTGAACTCGAATAAATCCATCGTGGTCGTTGATAATTCTCTTAACAATGGCGAGACCCAACCCCGTCCCCTCAGCCTTGGTCGAAAAATAGGGCTCAAACAGGCGCTCTTTTACCTGGTCGGACATGCCCGGGCCGTTGTCCTTGACGGTCAGAACGGCCATCTGGAGCTGGTCATTAAAGTGGGTTTCGATCTTCACCCACTTCACTCGAGTGGGAGGATTCATCTGGAGAGCAGACACCGCGTTGTCCAAAAGATTGATGAGAACGCGCTTGATCTGGTCTTGGTCAAATTCAAAGACGGGCAGGCGATTCTCGGGAGTAAACCAGAACTGAATTCCGGGGTGAGCTTGCTGGAATAAAGCGACCACTTCCATAAGGGCCCGGTTGAGGTCCCCTTGCGTGGGGTTCACTTCCGGAAAACGCGCGAAACTGGAGAATTCGTTCACCAGATCCTTCATCTGATCGGCGTGAGAAATAATCGTGTCGGTACATTCCTTCAAGAGCGCGCCGTCTTTTCCACGGAAGCTGCTCAGTCGGCGCTGCAATCGCTGTGCAGAAAGTTTAATCGGAGTGAGCGGGTTCTTAATCTCGTGGGCAATACGGCGGGCCACTTCTCTCCATGCCGTTTCACGCTGAGCTTTAATGAGATGGGTCATATCGTCGATAACAACCACGACCCCCCAAGGTGAACTATGATGAGAGTCCCGAAGCGGAGTGGCCACTGCAGCCAGGGCTCGGGTAGCGTCACCGATACGAGCATTCCATTGTTCGACCTCGGGCTCATCACTTTGCTTGGTGCCCTTAATCTGAGCGAGATCTAAAACTCGCTTCACCAATTCGACAATGGGTTGTGAATCTCCCGTCAATACATCTGAATATTTCTTTCCTAAAATATTCTCAATCTTCACATCTAAGAGCTGAGAGACCGCGCGATTGAAGGTCATGACTTCGCCCGACCTGTCCACCACGATCACGCCCGTTCCGACGTTCGTCAAAACGGCTTCGAGTTGAAGGCGGCGTTTTTCCAAATCGGAGCTGGCTTGAGTCAGGCGTTCCCGGTTCTCGCGCAGATCCTGAGTCATCTTATTAAAGGAATTAATGAGAACGGAGATTTCGTCTTGTCCTCCGGAATCGATTTTAAAATCGAGATTCCCGGCACCCACGGCTTGAGCACCAAACACCAAGCGTTCCACAGGAACCGTCAATTCGCGAGCGATGTGCAGACCAATCCAGATCGCCACGAAAATAATCACGAGCGTGATCATCACCAAGATCACGAAGTACGCCGTCTTAATCGGATACTTCAGCGGGTTGGTGTCGGCGTAATCGTCAAACACGCTGGCGATTTCATCGACCTTGTTCACTAGGCTAACTGGAATGTAGGTGTTCACCACCAATACGCCCTGAGTGCCTGCCTTGACAACCGGCACTAGTCGACGAATCAAATCGCCCGTCCCGATGTGCTGAATGACTGAAACGGGTTCACCAGAAAAAACCTTGTCGAGAAGATCGAGCGGAAGGCGCGGGAAGTAGACCGACTGCTCTTTTAAATTCGAACGCTCGGACAAGATGCGCTCTTCAAAAGAGTCGGGATAGTATTCGACGGCATCCAGGGCCAAAAGCTCTCGCTGCTTGTTGAGATATTCGGAAAGCCAACTGGGCGCGATATGCCAGCCCTGACTGTCTTGGTTGCTTCGAGAACTCAGGCGACTCGCAATACCCTTCGAAAGGTGGTCGGCAAAGTGTAGCGCCGTATTGTCACTGTTGCGATAATAGGTGTGGGTGATTTCTAGCGATGCCTGAAGCGTGTTCTGAATCTTGAGCGAAAACCACTTGTCGAAGCTCGAGTTAATATAAAGAGCGGAAATCGTAAACAAGACGAGTGTCGGAATAATGGAAAACGCCAGAAACGAAATAACCAGCTTCGTTTTAAGTCGCGAACCCAGAACTTTTCGCCGACGCTCGATAAAAAGCTTCCCAATGTTTCGAAACACCAACCAAACCAAGGCCACCAAGAGAACGATGTTCAGATTCAGAAGTCCGAAGAAGAAAATCGAGTTTACGAACGGGAGCGTGGTAGAAACCTTGCTCAGCTTAAACTCGGCAATAGTCAGGACAACAAAGAGCACTCCCAAGAGAGCGATCGCAATGCGTTCGCGTTTGCGCTTAATCAGCTCTCGAGCGTCGAGATCCGGTGTCCCTGAGTGAATCATTTCGGACATAAGTTACCCATAACACTATATGGGTTTTTAGGAGGCAAAAGAATAGATTTCGATACGATTGGTACCGGCTGCCTTGGCGGATCGAAGGGCCTCCCCTGCGTTCCGAAGCAGGTCGGCCATCTTGCCATCCGAGCGGTCCCGGCTCAGCCCGGCCACCCCGATGCAGGATGTAATTTTTGCAAAGTGCTTCTCAACCCGGAACTCCGAGGATTGGATAGAATCCCGGATGCGTTCGGCGACAAACTCGGCCCCTGCCAGGTCGGTTTCCAGGAGCAAAATCAGGAACTCATCAGCCCCCACATGGCCCACCATATCGATATTACGCACGCATTGTTTAATCCGGGCACCCACTTCCCTGAGAACCCGGCTACCAAAGATAAAGTCGTTAGATTCGTTCACGACCGAGAACTTATCCAAATTCACTAGAAGAGCCGAAATGGGTTTTTTGAACCGGCGGCAGCGAACGATCTCTTCCTCACCCTTTCTATAAAGGGCTTTCATATTGAGGAGACCGGTCACTTCACTGATGGTCGAAAGTTCCTCGATACGGTGATTGGCCCGACGAAGGGAATCCTGCAGCTCCTTCATCTTCAGCATGATCCGAACCTTGGAAAGAAGTTCTTGGGTCTTGATGGGCTTGAGGAGGTGGTCGTCAGCGCCTGCTTCAAAGCCCTTGAGGACTTCTTCGAACGGAACCTCTTCGGAAAGCAGAATAACAGAGACATAGTCGTCTTGGGTCGTGCGACGAAGTTTTGGAATCAGGTCGTAGTTAGTCAGACCCGGAGTTTTTGTGTTGAGAAGAATGAGATGGGGTTTCCAGGCCTGAACGCGATGAAGCGTCGTATCGGCATCATCAGCATGCGTGACGTTGTGGCCCTCTTTACTGAGAGACTCCGTGAGCTGCTGAACCATATCTTTGTCCTGCTCGACCACCAGAATGCGTCTGCCTTTTTCGATACTCACTCGCGCCTCGTCTATTTGCGTTCGTTGAGAAGTTCTAACATGAGCCGGGCCTCTTTATGGTCCAGCTGAATTTCCAAAGTCTTTTCGAATTCCACTCGTGCCTCGGCGATCATTCCCGCCTTGTTATAAACTCGACCGAGCTGGAAATGCAGTTCTGCGCTGAAGCTCACATTACGAACGCCCGATTGCATGATCGCGATAGCTTTGTCTAAAAGCCCGATCTGTTCATAAGCGGACGCTAAACGCGCGTAGCCCTGAGGATTCACAGAGTTCGAATCAATCGCCTTTTTGTAAAAAGGAAGGGCAGCTTGAACGCCCCTTAGTTTCACCAAAACATCGGCCATGCCGGCGAGAGCCACTTCATGGGCCCCATCAATCTTCAGGGCGGCATCAAATAGGTCGAAAGCTTTTTGAAATCTGCCGTGACTGTAATGCTCAGCCGCTTCTGAAACGAGATTCTCGATTTGAAACAGATTGACCGACTTTTTGAGAAGCAGGTCCACACGCTTTTTCAAATCAGAAACAGTGAAGGGTTTGAGCAAGTACTGGTCCACGTTGGCACGTGCCGCTTGCATCACCTTCATTCGATCCATGGAGCTCTGGCTTGTGATCATCAAAAATGGAATCTGATGCAGCTGCGTGTGGGATCGAAGAGTTCGGAGCAACTCGACTCCGGACATTCCGGGCATTTCCCAATCTGAAATCACGATGGAAACGCTTTCATGATTCTGAAGCATGTATTCGACTGCGGATGCCCCTTCATTAAAGGCCTTGATGTCTCTGAAGCCCAGTTTATTGAGGTACTCCATCACCATGGAAAGAGCGTCTGCATCGTCGTCCACAACGACGACTTGTTTTTGAGGCCCCCGAACAGACAGCTCCAGCGTGCGTTCAATTTTATCTTTCAATACCTGGCTACGGAATGGCTTGATCAAATACGCATTCACCATGCTCTCAGCCGCCAACACAATTTTTTCCGTTTCTTGGGAAATGGGGCTTGTCACGATGAGATAAGGAATCTGCGCAAAGGCGGGATTGCTTCGAATTTGCTGAAGAAGGTTGAGTCCGTTCAGGTTGGGCATATCCCAATCTGAAATAATAAAATTGATAGTTTGAAGTTTTTCGAGAAGCTGAAGCGCTTCGGCTCCGTCGCGGGCCTGGGTTACTTTCTCAAAGCCCATAGACTTAAGATATTCAATGATGGTTTTCAGACTGTCCGCATCGTCATCGACGACTAAGAAGTGAAGAGTTTTATTCATACAGGCACCCAAATCGAGAACTCGGTTCCTTTATCGATTTCTGTTTTCACTTCGATGGTTCCGCCGGTGGCTTCCACAATTTCTTTAGAAACAGAAAGCCCCAAGCCGCTACCGCCTGCGCCTTTCGTGGTGAAGGCGTATTCAAAAATCTTGGGCAACACATCGGGTGATATTCCACAGCCCGTGTCTTTCACTTTTACCAAGACGCCCTTTTTTGAACCCGTAGAATCTTTGGAAGCACTCAGGGTAATCGTTAAATTCCCGCCCTTGGACATAGCATGAAGAGCATTTATGAAAAGATTCAGAAAAACTTGCCCCATGGCTACTTTATCAATTCGGACATCAGGAACCGTTTCAAATTTTTTCTCGACCTTGATATTGAATTTCACCATCTCATGACTGACGAGCGAAAGCGCTTCGTCGATGGGAATCGCAATGTTGATAATTTGAAAATTGGGATCCGCCTTAGAAAAGGATTGAAGGTTTCGTACAATGACCGTAGCTCGATCAGCGGCCTTCATGGCAATTCCCAGGTGGTCATGAATTTTTTTTACGTCATTCTCCAAAAGCGAAAGATCTAACTTCCCTACAATTCGAAGCAAGATATTTCCAAACTCATGACCCACCCCACGGGCAACTTGGCCAATAGCGGCCAGTCGCTCGGACCGAATCAGTTGAAGATTCATGAGCGAGAGTTCTTTTTCACGATTCCATGCCGTAATCATTTGGCGCGCTTTTTGGACAATCTCACCTTGAGTGAAGGGCTTATTGAGATAGTCCCAATGATCTTTGAATTCTTCACCGAAGAGATTCTGAATCTCGTTTACTGTGCGGTCGTGATAGGCCGTCACCACGACACAACGAATGTCGCGATCGAGTTTTTTAATTTCCTGAATGGTCGCCAAGCCGTCCATCCCGCCGTCGAGCTTCACATCGAAAAAGCCGGCTGCGACTTGTCGACCTTGGGCCAGTTCCATCTTTACAAGCGACACCGCTTCTTCGCCGGTTTTGGCTTGTAGAATATTGTAAGTTTCAGAGGGATCTTGATTGGAAGAAACGGCAGGTTTTGCACCACGCGAAGATTTAATAGCCTTAGAAGAGTCCTGTGGACTTAAAAAGTCCACGTAACCGCGCAGGGTTTCAGGCTCATCGTCGAGGATGAGTAGTGTGCGATTTTCTTCCATGAGAGCTCACGTCCTCGCCTCAATTCTACCACGAACTGGCAATTCAACTAAAATCAATATGTTAGGGTTAGCCGCTGGCCTTAGCGGCGCTCTGGACGGGGAACCAGACTAGGAAAGTAGTGCCTACTCCGGCTGTGGTGGTTTCAATCTCAATCTCGCCCCCGAATGCTCGGATCAGCCGTCGGCTGATGCTGAGGCCCAAGCCCGTACCCTCTTCAACAGACTTTGTTGTAAAAGTGGGTTCAAAAACTTTGGCCACGTGCTGAGCCGCGATTCCCGTTCCGTTGTCGGTCAGACGAATTTCGATACGACCTTGGGTAAGTTTGGTTGCGATTCGAATTTCTCCCGATCGACGTTTCGCAGCATCGATCGCGTGAAGAGCATTCCTTAAAAGATTCGAGAACACTTGAACGAGCTCGTCTCGGTCGCCGGTGATGACATAGCTATCCTTCGCCTCAGCCCCAAACTCTTTGATGACCGTAATCTTGCGCTTCTCGATAAGGTCCGAAAGGGCCGCCAGCGTATCTTCGATCGGAACGTGAATATCCAAGGGCTTTCGCTCACCGCCAACTCGGGAAAGCGACCGCATCCCGTTGACCATGCGACTGATGCGGGTCATTTCCTTAATCAGGAAATCCACGTCATCTTGGTCATCTTTCAGTTTCTTCTTTTCTTCGCGACTGATCGTAGCAAGATTATCTAAGTCCTCTTCCAGAAGTTTCTTGCCGCCATCCACCGTCTTCGAGAGCTCCTTCTGCAAAAGATCCCAACCGCCTTCGGCGTAAGACTTCTTCCAACCGTCAACGATTTGATGCATCACCTCGAGGTTGTTAGCGTCGATCTGCGAAAGACGCTTCTTCATCTTCTCCACACGAATATTCATGTTGTTCAGCGGGTTGAGAACCTCGTGAGCGGTTGCACCAGCCAATTCTCCGAGAGCCGCTAAGCGAGTGGTTCTTAAAAGGGCATCCTGAGCCTCCGATGCTTTGGTCTTCTGAGCTTCCAAGGCACTGGTTCGCTCTTTCACTTTAATTTCTAAATCAGCCTTACTTGCTTTGAGTTCGGTTTGCTGCCGCTGAATATCCGTCGCCATCGTATTAAACGCCGTTGCCAAACGGGCGATCTCGTCTTTGGTATCGACATGGATGGATTGCGAAAACTCGCCCTCTTTTAACTTCTCCGTAGCTTCGACTAATTTATTAAGCGGCTGAGTAAAAGTTCCCGCCTGCCACCCGGAGATCAACAGCGAAACGGTGACAATGATCGCAGCAAACAAAAGAGACTTTTGAATGAGTTTTTTGGCTGCCAGAAATGCGGTTTCCTCTTCTGCCTGACCGATGACAATCAATCCACCCACTTTGACGTTCTGATAGGCCCCCAACCAACGGGTTTCTTTCCACTCGAAACGCTTCATTTGAAAACCGACGGGAGAATCCACTGCCTGACGAACAATTTCATTATCAACCTGAGAGTTCGAGGCCATCAACGCAGCGTCGGAATGGACGAGAACCTTTCCTTCGTCATCGACCATGAAAACTGACACGATGCCACGGTCACCCATCATTTTGAGAAAACGATCGACTTTGAGATCCACTACGGCGACATGTGCTCCGGCACGGCCCTTCACATCCATAGCCACTGCCAAACTCAAAATAGGTGCTCCACCCGGGACTGTTGAATTGAAAACCACTTGGCCTTTCGCCAACGCCTTTGCAAAAGGAATGGGGCGCGCCTCGCGAAGCTTGTCGACCTCCGTGGCCGAAAGTCCGTAGAGTTTTAAATAATCTTTGTTGCGAACGCTAGAGAGCCGTTCCCACTGACTGGGTTGCTCGCCCTGACGATAGAGACTGAACGCGATCAGATCCGGTTCATTTTCAAAAACCGTGGTGGTCCACTCTGCGCTCTGATGTCCTTGAGTCAAAAGCTTGACCTTGTCGACGTACTTCAAAAGCACCGCTTCCACTTCTGCAGACAGAGTTTTGACGGTACCCGCATTCAATTCGTAGACCAGCTGAGTTTTGTCGTCTTTGAAGAGTCGGATCGCCAGGCCAAGATAGGCCGCAGTAGCGCCCAGGACGCACGCCATGATTAAGAGCATCAGCTTCCGGCGAATTGGAAATTTTGCAGCAGAAGTCATACAATTATTATCGGTAAATGAGCGCCGAAGCTTCGAGTATAACGACTAATCCGAATAGGACCAAGAAAAGGTTAGCAACCACTCTCATCTGGGCGGCCTTGATTGTGGAAGTTTACCTTTTGCTCAACGATGTTCCCATTTTAAATTTATGGCAGAGCGGCAATTCCAATGACCATCCCCTCTTTGGACAAGCGATTGCAGACTTAGTCACCCGAAAAAATTCTGTCCACCTTCAAAATCCAAATCAGCTGATTTGGGAAGAAACCAAAAGCGGCCAACCGCTTTTCCAAGACCAATCCATTCTCACCCAGGAAAAGTCTGAAGCTGAAATCGCTTTTCAAGACGGAACGGGTTTGATGGTGGGAGAGAATTCGCTCATCAAACTCGAACGCAAAACAGATGAGACTCAGGGAAACAGAATTTCCATTTCACTTCTACGCGGAAGAATGACTCAGAAAAGGAAAACAGACCTGCCAGCGGTTTTAACCGGCGGCCCTCAGGTGGAAGTCGAAATTGGAAATGCCAAAGCAATTTTGAACGACACAAGCGAGGTCACTCTTTCTTCCAGCGGAAAAGAATCGAAGATCATAGTTCAAGGCGGAGAAATTCGACTTCAGAGTCCGAACGGAGAAATCAGTGTCGGCGCCGGAAGCGAAGTCACTTTGGGAGCCAAGGGAACTTCGGAAGCAGCCAAGACCCTTCGCACTCCTTTTACTCT
>FRDC01000655.1_pt1 | contig 40080 bp, 32 predicted proteins | sample 1106171 | NCBI WGS metagenome assembly FRDC01 (sample SAMEA3930566, study PRJEB13176) | freshwater metagenome | biome: Drinking water system; feature: drinking water; material: water | place: Singapore | collected 2014-12-20 | reverse complement strand
ACATCCTTGATCTTCGCCTGGAAGTCGCTCAACTGGGTCAACAGCCTCCACTCCAGCAAACGGACTTCGTCCAGATCCTTCTGCTTCTGTCCTTTATAGGCCAGCAGAGGAGTCAGTTCGCGAAACCGGTCATACTTTCGCCGAAGCGACGCTTTATCCGCTCTGGACTTGGCAAAGAACTGATGCATCTGCGCCTCAAACCCCAGCTCCTGGATGGGGATTCCCGAGACTTGAGCGACGAGGCTCATCTCATACCGACTGATCCAGGTTTTGTAGGTCAATCCGCTGGCCTTCATGGCTTTCGCGATCGTCCCGGCCATCTCGTCGGAGGACCGGTGATCCGGACCGATGAGCAAGATCCGCTTGTTTGCTCGAATGAGCTCGAGCACCAGACTCGCTATCTTCTGGCGGCGCAGGGTCTGCTCTTCCAGCCACACCGTGGTCAAGACCGCCGAAGAACTGAGCGCGGCCTGAGCTGGATCTTCCGATGAGGCCAACAGCGGAACCAGCCGCTCCGACGGACCGAGATTATACGCATCAGCCTGGCTGACCATATCCCGCAGGCGCGTCGCAATGGTACCAAGGTGACCGGCACGATCCGGGATGAGCGTCGCTGAAGGAACGGAGGTCCCTATGGCATCCACCGTTTGAAGCAGCACCACAGGCCCCTGACAACTCAATACCGTTCCCTCCGTAGCCTCCAGCTCATCCCCGGGAACGATGGACACGGGAAGATCGATCGACAGAGCGCATCCGGCCGGAAGCGTGAACTCGTACACGTGAAGCGCCCCCACCGACTGCCTCAGGGTTCCTCGCGTGACAATGACAGGCGCATCAAGCCCGGCATCAGTCGTCAGTCGGACCTCACGGTCCAGCTGTGCGGCACAGACTTCCAGACAGTCTCTCGCGGTTGACTGCATCGCCCTCCTCAAGTGATAGGCTCCCGGTGGGCCATGATATAGGGGCCCGTCTCCACCTGTCCAGGTCGCCGACAGGACCGGAAAAAGGATTAGATAATTGACTTTTCAACCTGATCCCCCGTATTCTCACTTCCTTTCCAACAGAAGGAGTTAGGGTTATGAAAGTCATTCTACAAGAAACGATGGACGGCGTCGGCCACCTTGGCGACCTGCTCGATGTTCGGGACGGATTTGCCAGAAATTTCCTCTTGCCCAGAAAGAAAGCCGTACTGGCCGACAGCCGCAGCATCAAGGCCTTTGAGCATGTGAAGCGTGTCGCAGCCGAAAAGGCAAAAAAAGAGAAGCTCGAGATCGAGGCGCATGCCAAAAAAGTTTCGGCCGTGACCCTCACGATTGAGGCTCAGGTCGGAAAAGACGACAAGATGTTCGGCTCCGTGACTTCCAAAGACCTGGCCGAAGCCTTGGCGGCCCAGGGATTTACGATCGACCGCCGAAAGATCCAGCTGGCTCAACCCATTAAAGAAGTAGGCACCGTCACCGTACCGATCAAGATGCCGAGAGAAGTGACGGCCACCATCACCGTCCGTGTGGTCAAGAAGCAGGAACAGGAAACCGCTGAAGCATAACGGTGACACACCGTGGAGGGGTGATGCGCGACGCGATCGGATCACTAGAGGCACTCAAATCAACTGATCCAGATGTCTATGCCGCGATTGAAGCGGAAGAGACCCGCCAACACGACAAGCTCTTGCTGATCGCGTCGGAGAACTTCGCGAGTCCCGCCGTCCTGGCCGCCCAGGGCAGCATCATGACCAACAAATACGCGGAAGGCTACCCCGGCAAACGCTATTACGGCGGATGCCAGCATGTCGACACCGTCGAGGATCTCGCGATTCAACGAGCCAAAGAACTCTTCGGTGCGGAGCACGTCAATGTACAGCCGCATTCGGGTTCCTCCGCCAACATGGCGGCCTATCTCTCCGTCCTTAAACCGGGAGACACCATTCTCGGAATGGACCTGGCGCAGGGCGGACATCTGACACACGGCAGCAAAGTCAGTTTCTCGGGCATGCTGTTCAAGGCCTTTTCCTACGGTGTCGACCGCCAGACCGAGAGAATCGACTACGATGCCGTGCAGAAATTGGCGGAGGAATGCCGCCCCCGCATGCTCGTCGTCGGCGCCAGCGCCTACGCGCGCATCCTCGATTTCCCTCGCTTCCAACAGATCGCCAAGTCGGTCGGCGCCTATCTGATGGTGGATATCGCGCATATCGCCGGACTCATTGCGGCAGGACTCCATCCAAATCCGGTTCCCTATGCCGATTTCGTCACAACAACGACGCATAAAACATTGCGCGGCCCCCGTGCCGGTATCGTGATGTGCAAAGCCGAGCATGCCAAGGCCGTCGATAAAATTATCTTCCCGGGCCTTCAGGGCGGACCCTTGATGCATGTCATCGCCGCCAAAGCCGTGGCACTCAAGGAAGCCTTATCTCCCTCCTTTAAAAAATACCAGCAACAAGTTGTCGCCAATGCCCGTGTTCTTGCCCAGGGCTTGCTCGATCGCGGTTATAAAATCGTCTCCGGAGGCACCGATACCCATCTCTTCCTGGTGAACCTGACCAACAAGGGCATCACGGGAAAAGAAGCCGATGCCGCGTTGGACGCGGCCGGAATCATCCTCAATAAAAATGCGGTGCCCTACGATGAAAAACCCCCGGCCGTGGCCAGCGGCATTCGCATCGGATCTCCCATCGTCTCCACCAGAGGAATGCGGGAGGCCGAAATGAAGGAAATCGTCGAGTTGATCGATCGGGTGCTGCAGAACCGGCAGAATGCAGCCGTGCTGGAAGAGGTCCGCGCGCACGCCAAGGCGCTCTGCGGCCGCTTCCCCATCTTCCACTCCTACTAGCCCCCAGATAGTTGGGCAGGGTCGCCACCTGTGAAATGTCCGTTTTGCGACGAACTCGAAGATAAGGTGGTCGACTCGCGCATGGCGAAAGAAGGCGAAGTCATTCGCCGCCGCCGCGAGTGCCTCGGCTGCAAACGCCGCTACACCACCTACGAGCGGGTTGAAGAAATTCTTCCGGTGGTCGTCAAGAAAGACGGCCGGCGTGAATCGTTCGACCGCACCAAGATTCTGTCGGGCCTCAAAAAAGCCTGCGAGAAGCGGCCGATCAGCACGGCGACGATCGAAGCCGTGACGGATCGAATCGAGAAGCGGATCCAGGAAATGGGAGAGAGTGAAATAGAAAGTCGGATCGTCGGCGAAGAAGTCATGAAGGAGTTGCACCAACTCGATCAGGTCGCATATGTCCGGTTCGCGTCGGTCTACCGGGAGTTCAAGGACATTGATCAGTTCATGGACGAACTCAAATCTCTGGCTCAACAGCGCCGGGAGCGGTAACGCGAGGACTTTCAGGCCCGCGGGTCCTGCTTCCCGTTTCTTCTTCTCTCTCCACCGATTTCTCCGCCCGGCAATCGCTTGTACTCCATCACCCGACTCTGATTTATAGCGCCATGGCTACTTCAAAGCTCAGCCCCGTCAAACCCCGCCGCAAGTCGTCGAAAGTCGGCGCCACGAATGTGGCCATCATCGGTGCCGGGCGCGGCGGGACCGCGCTGATGGAAATCTTTGCGAACGATCCTCTCGTCCAGATCGTCGGAATCGCCGAGGTCAACACGCGAGCCCCTGGGGTGGCGCTCGCCAAGCAGCTTCAGATTCCCGTCACGCGGGATTATCGCAAACTCTTAGCGATGGAGCGGGTCGACCTCGTGATCGACGTGTCCGGTGACGCCGAAGTCTGGCAGTTCCTGCAGGATTTTCACCGGATGGGTGTAACCATCATCGGTGGCGCCAGCGCCAAGTTCATGTGGGAATTGATCGGCGCACGCATCCGCGCGACGGCAGAAATCGAGAATACGCTGAACAAATACCAATCCCTCTACCGTTTGTATGTCAAAGAAACCGGCGCGGCCGTCACCGAGGAACGGACCCGCATCGCCTGCGAAATCCACGACGGACTGGTTCAGAGTCTCGCCGGCGTCAATTTCAAACTCGACTTATGCCAGCAGCTTGTGCGCAAGAACCCGAAAGCGAGCCTCGCCACGATCAAAGAAAGCAAGGCGCAACTGAAACTGGCCATCCAAGAAGCCCGGCAGGTCATCTTCAACCTGCGGCCGCTCCATTACGACAAGATGGAGTTGATTCCCGCGCTGACCAACTACCTCAAGTCCTACGAAACTCAGGCCCGCATCAAAGCGCACTTCACCGTCACCGGGGACGAACAAATTCTCTTTCCCCGAACAAAGATTTTCCTGTTCCGGATTATCCAGGAAGCTCTGAGCAACGTCCAAAAACACGCCAAAGCCGACCGCGTCTCGATTCGATTGGAAATCAACCTGGAGATGTTGCGTGTGACCATCTCGGATAACGGCATCGGCTTTGACATGGATGCCGTCTTGCGCGACCCCGACAAATGGGACCATTTCGGCATTCGAGGAATTATTGAGCGGGCGAAACTGGTCGGCGGTGAGGGGCATATCGATTCCAAGCAGGGGCGAGGCACGACGATCACGGTCGAAGTCCCCCTTATGAATAAGGAGACGAGCGAACATGGACAAGATTAAGGTCCTCATTGCCGACGACCATCGCGTGGTACGGGAAGGATTGGCCGCGATCCTCAAGACAAAGGAGGATCTCCACATCGTCGGTGAAGCGCAAGACGGGATGGAGGCCGTAGAGAAAGCCAAAGCGCTCGTGCCCGATGTCATTCTTATGGACGTGAGCATGCCCCGTATGGGCGGCGTCGAAGCGACCAGACAGATCAAGCGGGAATTCCCCCACATCGGGATCGTCGCGCTGACGATGTACGAGGAGCAGCAGTATATTTTCGACCTTGTCCGGGCCGGTGCCACCGGCTACCTTCTGAAAGACTCCGAGTCTTCACAAATCGTTGCGGCCATTCGGGCAATCTACCGGGGTGAATCGTTGATCCATCCGTCAGTCGCCAGCAAAATCCTTGCAGAGTTTTCTCTCATGGCACAAAAGAAGGGCAAAAAGCCGGGCTGGGTGGAACATGACCTCACTGAGCGTGAAATCACCGTCCTGCGATTAGTTGCTGACGGAAAGACGAACAAGGAAATCGCCAACGCGCTGGACCTCAGTGAAAAGACCGTCAAAAACCACGTGCGCAACATCTTCCACAAACTGCAAGTCTATGATCGAACTCAGGCGGCCATCCTCGCAATCAGGAAAGGATTGATCGAACTCGATCCTCGGCCATGATGTGACTGGTTTATGACAAAATTTAAGGACACTTTTCGAAATTAAGGAAACTTCTTAAAATTAGGGAAACTTTTTCGATCCTGCGGACTCTACCTGTCCTTTCCGCCACTAGACCTTCCAGAGAATCTCTGTAAAAGGTCTCTATACATCCACGGCTTCATCCGTACACAAGTTTATTTGCTGCTTTGCTATGCCAGAAATTCGTCGCGCCTTTGGTCGGTATTTACGAGAACTTCGACAAAGCCGAAGCCTTGGTCTCCGGGAAGTGTCCCGCCAGGTGACCCAACAACCAGGCGCCCGTGGCCTTTCACCTGCATACCTGAGTCTCATAGAGCGCGGACATGTTGAAATCCCCCAACAGCATATTCTGCGTCACCTCAGCACTGTTCTTGGAGTCGACGAAAATCAGTTTGCCGCGATTGCCCAAGGGCAACGGATCGTAACCTTCTCAGCTCTTCTAGAGCAGTCGTCGCTGCATCATGCACTCCTCGTCGAGCTGCGGTCTGGGACTGCCCGATACCCCGCAATCCTTTCAGCTATTATCGAACTAATTAAGGCATCGCCAGATGGATTCCAGGGATTACGCGCCATTCACTTTCAGGAAGGCAAGGTTGATGGATTCTTAGCCTTTGAACCAAAGTTGAGGCGCTGCCGATAAACGCAAAAACACTCCCTGAGCTGTGAGCTCTTGACTTCTCAGTGTTTAATTATATAAACAGTGTATAGTCTACAGAAAGATTCCGCGGATGAGATTAAAAGTCCATATTACGCAGGAACTCATCGACAAATTCCTTCGCCAAGGCCGAGGGCAAGGAGAGCTAGGGCGCTATTTCCCATGGTGGACCGTTTTTGATATTCCTTCCAAAGGATTGCGGACACGGGTCCGAGGGATCAAAACAGGGCGGACACATCACTTCCTGAGCCTCCTTGAACTGACCTTTTTCTTCCTGGCCGAGTTTAGCGATTCAGTGCTGGATATCCGTGAACAGTTTCCGCTCTTGCCTCAACGCGAGACCCTTGCCCACGCGAATCAGTTAGGCATTAAACACCCTGTCGACCCCGTCACTCGCTTCCCCATAGTTATGACCACCGATTTCCTTCTCACCATGCAACTAGGTGGTAGAGACGTCCTCCAAGCATGGTCTGTCAAATACCTCAAAGACCTCCGGAATCGACGCACACTTGATAAAGAAGAAGTGCAACGTCGCTGGTGGGAATCCAAACATATTCCCTGGAAACTCTTTACCGAGAAGGATGTGACGCCAGCACAGGCTCTGAACGTTCGGTTTCTCTTTCCATATAAGAAGCCACGTGCCCTCAAAGGACTTCCGAGCGACGTCATTCGCCATACCACAGAATATCTCCGAGAGCATGTTGGTCCGAATGTAATTCTGAGGGAACTGTGTGCCAACTACGATCAACGCTACCCAGTTGAGGAAGGCACCGGCCTGCTTGTCGCCCGGCATTTGCTGGCAAACGGACATTGGCCAATCGACATCTCACATAGGATTTCGCCTCATGAACCGTTGCGATTCCGCCCTCAACCTCTAATGCCTAGGAGACTGCTTCCACATGGAGCTTCTCAACAATTCCATACTAGCCTGGCGTAACCCCTCCAAACTCGATGAAGTACTGTCGCTCGAGCGGATCCTGTACTTCACCTCTCACGGTGAAGAGGCATGGACGATAACTCTGAGCAAGAAGAAAGGGTTGCCTAATTCTCGTCCCATGGATCAAGTCCGCGCGGCCATCCAGACCGGTGAGGCGACGCTCGTCACCGACGATCCTTACGCGTACCTTCGAACAAGCGATGCAGAGCTTTCACATGAGAAGTGCCAGGTGCGGGACCAGTTGTATGCCATCCTTGGTCCGTATTTGGAAACCTACAGGGAGGCTCTGCTGCAGAAGCCCCGCCGCGGGGCCCTCGTTTTGAAGATCATGGAGGAGACAAACTGGAAGAAAAAGAAGATTTACAAGTACCTACGGCGCTATTGGCAATCCGGCCAACTCCGCAATGCCTTTTTGCCTGACTGGCACCTGCGGGGTGGGAAACGCGTCCAGAAAACGTGCACGGAAGGTAAGAAGCGAGGACGACCCAGGCGGGTCGTCCAAACAAATCGCACAACCGTAGTTGGAATCAACGTCGATAAGGACATGTATCAACGCCTCAAGAGAGGCGTCGATGAATGGTATCTCAAAACCGATCTCTCCTTCGAGGATGCCTTTCACAAGATTACGTCTACCCAATTCATTGACGGACTCGAGTTTGTGAATGGTGTTTGGGTCCCGCGGCCGTGGTCATCCGACAGACTGCCAACGCAACGACAGGCCTGGTACGTATATGAAAAGGAGTTTCTTCATAAGCCGGAGGCACGTAAGCGCAAAATCGGGTCGCATCGTTGGAATCTCGAAGAACGTGACCTTACCGGGGATACCGCGAGCTTGGCACCCTGGCCCGGGAGTTTGTACCAGATTGACGCCACTGTTGGGGATATCTATTTGCGGAGCCAACTAGATCGGAACCGGATCATTGGACGACCTGTCATTTACTTAGTGGTCGATGTATTTAGCCGCATGATTGTCGGATTCGCCGTGTTGATGGAAGGACCGAGCTGGATGGGGGCACTGCAGGCTCTAGAAAGCGCGTTCATGGACAAAGTGGCCTTCTGTAAAACCTTGGGGGTGGATATCCAGCCGGGAGCTTGGCCTTCCGCGGGTCTTCCCGAGGCGATCACCGCAGATAATGGGGAATTCTTGGGCTACAACGCTACCAGCCTAAACAGCCTTGATATCGTGCTGCATAACACACCGCCCTACCGCCCAGATTGGAAGTTTCTCGTGGAGTGCTATTTCCGGACTGTGCAGGAGAAACTCCGCTGGGTCCCGGGCTATCTCCATCCAAAGCGAGAACGTGGCGACCAAGATACCCGCCTCGATGGCGTCCTGACACTCAAAGATCTCCGCCAGCTGCTGATTTGGTGCATTATCCAGTACAACAACCACCGCTTATTGGAGAACTATCCCGTCACCAAAGGCATGATCTGCGACGATCTTGATCTCTATCCGTCGGAGATCTGGCGTTGGGGCCTAAGCGCCAACAGTTCGCGGCTTCGCTGGGAAGACCCCAAGCAAATTCACGCCATTCTGCTCCCTCGCAGCAAAGCGAAAGTCACACGCCACGGTTTGAAGTTCAAGAATCTGTACTACTCCTGTGAGACCGCTCGGAAGGCCCACTGGTTCTCCCAGTCATCGGCGAAAGAATGGCAGGTGGACGTCTCCTATGATCCGCGGAGTCCCGAGGTGCTCTATCTTGTGAAGGAGGGCGACGGCATGGAGGCGTGCACACTATTGGAAAGGATGCATGAAGACACGTTTCGCGGCCATGACTGGTATGAGGTCGAAGACTACCTGGCAATGCGGGCAATGAAACAATCTGAGGCTAAACTCATGGAAGTGCATCGGGCCGTCGTCCCTCGGACCATGCAGGAAGCGATAGTGCGCGCGGCCCAGGAGAATCTGGAACAAGTGCAGGTACCACAGAGCAAACGGGCGGCCCTACAGGGCATCAAAGAACACAAGCGGACGGAGCGCGAGTATGAGCGCGCTGTGGCCATCGGCCAAGACCCCGTCGCAAGTACTGTGGAGGAGGACGCGGAGGAATACATTGGCATCGATGAACCGGCCGATCTCCTGCGCACGGCCGCAGTACTGAGGACAGCGTGACCGAGTGTTTACAACTATTTCCACTAGGACTCCCCGTGATTGGCGAGTTTCAATGGCTCAACCCCACGAGTCATTTAGATAAAGACAGGCACCATACCCTAATACCAGGAGGCCGACATGGACAAAGCCGCAAAACGCAGCAAGAGAGCGAAACCGGACTTCAGCGCCCTCATCCGTCAAGGCGCCCAAGTTGCTGCCAGCTATGACACCAAACAGGAGGTGCCGCTCTACCGAGGCAGTCCAATTCTCGAAGCCCTAGGGCCTATCCTGTCAAAGGAAGAGGTCATCCCCCGGCTTGCCTCGACACCCATCTATGATGAACAAGAGCGGTCAATCAGACCGGAAGCCCTTCTCCACATGGTTCAAGCCGCATTGCTAAACTGGTTCAGGCCGTTGGCGATGCACATCGATCTCCAACAGCGCCTGGATCGCGTCATTCGCGGCAGCTTGCCTTATCGCAACCCATTGACAGTGGGCTATCACCGAAAGTGTTTGGAGCACATCGATCAGTTTCACGACTATGTAAAAAGGCCTGCGTCGGCACCATACCAGCGCACGACGGCCCTGGGCTTCCACTTTACTGCCCCCAGTGGCGTAGGCAAAACTACCTCGATCGAACGAATCCTTATTGAGCTCTACCCCCAGCGCATCATCCATACTGAATACAACGGCAAACCGTTCCATTTTGATCAACTAGTCTGGCTCCATCTCGATTGTCCTGGCGATGGCTCGCTGCGATCATTGCTCATTCAATTCTTGCAAGCCGTGGATGCTATCATCGGGAAAACGAAGCTCACGAGCGGCGACGAAGTGGGTTATTACGAGCTCTACGGAGGGGATCGGGCAACGGTGGACTCTCTGATTGCGGCTGTAGCGACAGTAGCCGCGAACCATTGTCTCTCCGTGCTCGTCATCGATGAAATCCAACATCTGCTTCATGCCGATGGCGATGGGGCTAACAAAGTCCTGAACTATCTGGTGACACTCGTGAACACTATCGGCCTCCCGGTCATCTTAGTCGGGACACCGCGTGCCAGACATGTCCTCTCCAAACAGGCGAAACAAATTCGCCGAGGGACTGGCCAAGGGGAACTCGAATGGCACCGTTTGGACCGCGCAAGTCTCAGCTATTCGCTGATGACGGAAGGGATGTGGACCTATCAATATACATTGAAGCCAGTTGCGCTGACCGACCGTATCAAGGATGTCCTATTTGAGGAAACACAGGGCATCCCGGACTATATAATCAAAGCCTATATGATGGCCCAATGGCGATCCATTACGACGGGCAAGCCGCTTTCCATCCCTTTGCTGCGATCGGTTGCCAAGGACGGCTTTGCGTCGGCCAGACCCATTCTGCGCGCCCTCCGGCACAACAATTTTGCCGGCCTCAAGAATCTTGATGATGTGCGTCCCCCCGACTTAGATCCCATTCTGCAAGCCGCAGAACAAGCAGTGAACGAAGAGGTCGCCGCTGCGGCTATCCTTAAGAACATGCAGGCCAGTAAACTTGCAGACAAGGAGACTTGCGCCACAACCGCCGCCGAAACAGCCCCGACACATGAGCGTCAAACACCGCAACAGGACACCGTCCACACCACAGCAGCAACCGAAGCAACGGCTCATAGGGATCTGCCCTCGGAACCGCCGACATTGAGAGAGCTGCACCAGCAAGCAGAAGCGTCGGGGACAGATTTCTATGATCTCCTCAGGAAGAACAATGTCGTGATCCGCCCGATGGAGTCAGGGCCATCTCCCATTTAAGCCTGGAGTGCCCATGCTTTCGACTTTTCCGCACGTTTATCCCGACGAACTACTCATCAGCGTCTATGCGAGATTTTTTCTCCGTCTACGGGCTACTCCAGAAATGACCGCCCGGTTGCTCTTTGGTTGCTCCACGATTCTCCTCAAAGGAGATCTCCCTCATCGCTTATCTCATCTCGCCGCCATCCTGCCTCCATGGTACCGGCCGACCGTTCGCGAAATGATCGAGCAGCACACTCTCCTTCCGTTCTATAAACTCTGCAGACCATATTATGAGTATGAGAAGCACATCATGGGCATGAGAACGCACCCCTACGATCGCGGCACTATAAGCCAACTCCGCACGGTGTCGACCCTCCGATACTGCGCGCTCTGCTGTCAGGAAGACCGAGACCAGGTGGGAGAATACTATTGGCATCGGAGCCATCAGATTCCCGGCGTCCAAGTATGTCCGATCCATCAGGTGTTTCTAGAATGTAGCGAAATACCGCTGCTGAAGATTCGCGCAACCGATTTAATGTCCGCCTCGGCCGCAACCTCGCTTCAACCCGCCGCACCGCGTCGGATCAATCTGGATGATCAGGACCACAGAAGAATTCTCCGCATTGCCAGCGAATTAGTGGCATCCATTGCGCCGGTATCATCGGAACACTCACGAGATAGATGCTCCATCTATCAACTGGTGAAGGAATCACTCTACCTCACCAAACACTGTGCTCATAAGCCTCCCATCACCATTACAGAAATCCCCAAGGCATTCATCGGACAAGAGTGGACGCGCAATCTTGTTTCACTGAATCAATGAATGACATGGCTCGCATCACAGTATATCGCACATCATAGGACCGATGGGGTGCGCCATCTGCTGCATCGAGATCCCAACCATGGCCATCACTCTTCCGTATCCCTATCCAGATGAAGTCCTCTATAGCATCCTTGCACGCCATCGGGTTCGCTTAGGCCATCCAACGATCGCTGTATTAATGCGCCAACTATTTGGATCGCCATCAGTGCACGCTGCCATCACTTTTCCCACTCACCTCAGACATCTGTCGTCGACCCTTCATCCACACGCGAATATGACGTTGGACACGCTCATCATGCGGTTCACCCTGTTTCCATATTACGCGCCTTTTTTCACAAGGGACTATCGCCTGGCTCTCTATCAGAGAATGGCTGCTGATCACCACAGCATGGAGAAAGCAGTGCCGATGACCTGGCTCCGCAGGAACAGCGTAACGGTTCCTGAAATGCTTCGGTATTGCCCAGTTTGTGCAGCTCACGAACGGCGAGAACTCGGCGAAGCGTATTGGCATCGCTTACACCAAATACCTGGCGTGGAAGTCTGTGCCGTACATGAAGTGTGGCTTGAATCGACTTGCGCCCCCGCTAGAACACTTGGCGGTTGGCACCATTTCCTACCCGCAGAATCAGCAATCTCAAGCACAACCGCTAGAAATCTAAGTGCTCATGAACCAGGTCGGGATTCCATAATACAACTATCGCGCGATGCAACCTGGCTGATCGAACAGAATGCTATCTCATCTGACCCGGAGGCACTATGGAACCAATACCGATACCTACTCAGGGAAAGAGGTCTGAGCAGCTATCGTGGGAAGGTCTCTGCTAGCAAGTTACTCGCTCTCATCCATCGCTTTTTCCCTGTAACATTCCTCGCGCGCCTTGAAGGCAATTCCGGACGACTAACATCCGGACGGGGGATTTTCAGCCTCATCCGCAAGCCACGAGGAGGACTTCCTCCGCTATATCACCTCCTCATGATGCAGTTTTTTGGTAAAACGGCGGAAGAATTTTTTCAACTGCCTGCGAAACCTCATGACTTTGGCATTGGGCCTTGGCCTTGTTTGAACAGATTAGCACCTCACTACAAAGCAATGACGGTGAGGAGGTGTTCGGTTCATGTGCAGAAGGATGGAGGACGCCCCGTCGCAACCTTCTCCTGCCCTTGCGGATTTGCCTATTCTCGGGTTGGACCAGATTGGGGACCGCTTGCCCGATTCAGTTATACGCGTATTGAGCGGTATGGTCCGTTGTGGGATCGGAAATTCTCACGCCTTTGGTCGGCGCCCGAGAATACGCTCTCATTCATCTCCCAGACGGTGGGGATTGCGGAGAATAATCTCTCTACACATGCAGCACGCCTGAAGTTACCGGTTTGGAAGAGACCCACTGGACATTCAGCTATACCTAGTCGGAAACGTTCGTGGCGCGGACGGATGGTGCGGCCATCATTCGCCACCATTCAAAGGGTGAGACAGGAGTGGAGCACTTTGTCAGCGCAAAGCGGCCGATCGATTCATGAGGAGCGAGAAGAACGCCGACTCTACCACTGGCTCTTTCGACATGATCATGCCTGGCTCACCACTCAACCTCACCGACCGAGAATCTCTCGCCAAATTGGATCACACACGCGAGTCGACTGGAATGAAAGAGATCAGTTTCTTGCCCAAGTTCTTGAAAGACAACCCTCGATTCCAGATCAGTCAGGACATCACCGCATCTCAATGAACAAGCTCATCAGACAATCGGAATATCGACACCTCATTCAACCTAATTTACACCGTCTTCCCGCGACTCGTGCCACACTCAAGCGGATCGTCACCTCTCATATGCCAGAAGACTAGAGACGAACGGATGAGTAGACAAGATGACAGCTCCTTCAGCATTACCCCGGCCATAATTCATGTCCGCCTCTGCGCTGAGCCGATTTCACCCCCTATAGCAGCAACAGATACGCCAAGAGGTCCAGGAGATCTTGAACCGACGTCAGCACTATCTAGGACCGGACTCGCAGTCAACACCGCCTTAACGATTGAGTAGGGCTTGTAGTTAAGCCGGTCCGAAGGATGTCTTCGTTTCCACGAACGCAATAGCTTCTAGGGAGGTCACTGAGCTTGCGTGGATCTCAGCTGAGACAAACTCGGCACTGATCTGATCGATCTCCGTGGCACTTGCCTGTTCCAGAGCTAAAAGGATTTCCTGAAGAGAATGGCCAGCTCTTGGTTCAAGCACCACGTGGAGCCGAGAGGAGGCTTCTGGGTTTCGAGTGGTTTCACTCATCAGTGGAATAATACCAAAAAGTGGTGTGTATGTAGGCAGTAAAAATGAGGCTTTTCGCAGCACCACTCCATTGATCAGACTTATCCGTACGCTCGCTGTGCAGCTGTCGCCTACAAAGACGGGAGTAGGTGGGTAAGGACATATGGAGGGAACCGCGCTGCAAATATGACCTGGGGAGACTCGACGGCAGGGTGCGTTGACTCCTGGATCAAACGACGTCAACTAAATCGCTACGGACTGGGGGTCCGTTTGGCCTTCCGCCACTCCCACGGCGGAATAGGCTGAGCGTCACTCCAGAGCCCCATTCGCTTCTCCCGTGCGTCTGTCTCGAGATCCTCTAAGACCGCATTCCCCGGTGCATACTTCCGATACCACCAACACATCCCTTCTTTCACGAGTATCTGATTGAGATTGTCACCATCCGGTAGAATCACGTCCGCGATAGTCCGCCCATATCGGTCTTTCCCGAACGTCCGTAGCGTGACCTCTTTTCCAAAGGCTTGCACCGACGTCGCCTGTTTGGCACGTTGACCGTACGCTTGGCCTTTCTCCGGACAGTCGATGCCACTGAGTCGAATGCGTTCGGTCTGGCGAGCATGTACGACCTCAATCGTGTCGCCATCGAGCACGCCGACAACGGTGCCGGAGAATTCCCCCGCGAGCCCTGAACTCGCGAGAAGCAAAGACAGAATGATGACTCGTCCTATCACCACAAGCGCCATGTTAGCAGGCGACTTCCTTCCTGACGAGAGCGTTACGAGCTAGTGCTGACAGTGAAGAAGTATGAGCCTTGGGAATAATGTTTGAAACTCGGTAGTAAAGTTTGAGACTGGAGAAAGTCTCTTCTGACTAGCGGCTGACGAAAGAGGTAGAGGAATATGGAGGGAGAAGATCCGTGTGAACGTGGCCGCATCGTACACGCGATATCCATAGAACCTATTTGCGCACGGGTCGTAGATCCCGCGTTAACTCGTGCATCCTGTTTAGCTTACCCTGTCCACAAATGAGACGGAAAATGGCTATTTGCGACCGGCGGCCTCCGGCCAAGTGCGGAAGTTCGGCGTCGAGATCGCACCGCCGTAAAGCGGTCCTCAGCCCTGCCGAATTAACGTAAAGTTGAGGGGTGCCGCGCTACTGCGGCGTCAAACTCGAACGCCATGTTAGCGCGCATATAGGTGCGGTACATGGGACGCCCACTTCTCAATTGTTTCTCGATCAGCAACATGGCCTTTGATATGGACTGAAGCAGAACCAGAAATTGATCCTTCTAGCGGCGACGACTCGTAGGTAATTCCGAGTAGTCCGTATGCAGCTTCGTTGCTCCAATAAATTGGTCCTCCGCTCATACCGCTCAGATCTCGAATGTTCGGTGTGGCTTGTAGCTCACTGAAAAGCGTAAAAGACGGGCCAGCTTTTGAATGGTTTTCCGCAACTGCGTGAACGCAGGGCATAGCCAACTTATACCCCAGCGGAGCAGGGATTTGCGTCTTCATACGGTCAGGAAAGCCGACTGCCACCGCGAAGGAGACCTCAGACAGCCGCGGAACCGGATTGGCTTCAATGTCAAGTGCGACCTTCCCAACATAGGCGGGAAAGCCAGGATTCAGCTCCCGAATTGCGATGTCTGGCTCTGGCGTAACCCAGTCACCGGAAGGAATAGCGAAGCGATCTTGAACTACGTGGTGCTGTTTAAGGGCTATGAAAAACGTATGCGAGAACTCGCTTCCAGACTTCTTGATCTGATCTCGGAGGATCGTAACCACGTGTTTGCACGTGATGCCGTATGTGCGGCCCTGGAATTTGATGAAGGTGAGCGTAGCGTTTGGATCATCAACTGTGGGCGCCATCTCCACATGCTGCCTGATGATAAATAGCGGGGCGCAGTGCTTGCAGGCATTGGCTCCGAACTCGTCACTAACTGTGTAGGTCATATGTTGGCGCTCTAACGTAGGAAGTGAGCAGCCGAGCGCCGCAGGCGCGAGATCTGCTCGACTGACTTGTTAGGCCTCATACCGCCCGGGACAGCTCCGTAGCGACCTTGAGATCGTCTTGAATAATGCAGTTCTGCAACCGCTGAAGTCTGATTTGAAGAGCATTCGATGTCTCGGTAAGTTGGCGGAGGTACTGCGCAGACATCCCATGGATTTCTGGGACGGCACCCTTGTTTTGTTTGGTCCTGGGCCGAATTGCTGTCGCGTATAACTCGGCAAAGGCTGCGTTCTGGCCAAAACTCCAAGCACTGTGAATGACAATGTTTCTAGCTTCAGTCAGTTCCTTCACTTCTTTCAATAACGCGTGAACGGCTTTTTGATCGGCCTCGTCGGTTCTCAATCGGAGTTCACCGACCAACGCTCCTAGAAGAACCTGCAGTTCCGCAGAAGTCTTGTCTCCTATCACCACTTGAGCCAAACCTTGATGCTGAAGCCCCTCAGACTGAAATGCCAACATAATTGCATGCCGCATGCCTTCGCAGACTCGCTCGAACGCTACGGCGAAACGACCAAGCTCAAGAAGAAGTTCCTCTGCTTGCGCGCGATGCTCGTCATTGGCGAATTCGGAGTACATAGATGAATTTGTCGCGATGAGACCTAACAATGTTTAGACAGACTGTATAATCCCGTTAAGGCAGATTGTCCACTTCTGCCTAAACCGGCGGGCAAGCACCGATCGCTAGCCCTAAGCCATTGCAGCAGGACATGTTCCGCTCCACTACTGCGATGAGATTGTCGTCATATGCGGAGCGGCGTAAGCCCCCCCTCTGATAGTGGTCAGTCGTGTAGTTCTGCTTTGGGTCGTGATTTCCCTGTCAGGGCATCAGGCAAGTGTCGGCCAAGAGCGGAAGTTCGGCGCCGGGATTGCACCGCCATAAAGCGGTCCTCAGCCCTGTCGCTTTAACGAACTGCCCTTAAGCTGCTGAGGCGCTTACGCCCTCGTAAGTTTCAAGGGCGGGTTAGGCTGCAGCTGCGAGTACCTTCCGTGCTTCTGTCGCCAAGTGCTCACACTTCTTCAGATTCTTGAACAATGTTGGGATAATGGAAGTGGGGTAGTGTTTTTCGAGCAGATCGCTCAGAATCAGGACCCGGGCATCTACAAGGGCGATGATTGCCTCGTCGGAGATCGTAGCAATCGGGTCGAAGGCGGGCTCCTTGAGGCGCTGAACAGGGAGTGCCTCGAAGGCGAGGGTTGCAATGATGCGATTGCCGTGGGTTACTAGGCCATAGTCCTTGTAGGAATTGACTCGCTTTACATAACCGTCGATAGCCCGATCGATTCTTCTCTGGAGTTGAACACACCGCCATACATGAATACCTACCACTGACGCATTGAAAAGCTCGCGATATGGCGCCTTTGTGATGTCGTCCCAAAGCTTGCCGATCTCGCGTTTCAACTGGACGGCGAGCCGGACAGCACCCGAGGCACATGCAAGGGCTGTAGTCGCGTCCACGAGGTCGAAAGCACTTTCAGATCGAAGCACAGAGTCCCCTCGTAGCACCTGGTAATCGATGTTGTCGATCGCTAGTTCGGTGCGGATTCGCGTTTGCTCCGCGTCCAAAGTGACAAAGTCTCGGTTTTCGATCCTGTTCTGGCGATTGTTGGTACGGGTGACGTCGGCTGCGAATGAGTCGTCTTGCCCGCGTACGATGATTCGTACAGGAAGGTAGACGTCTTTAGCGCTCGTGGGATTGGCTTCGCCGAACTTTCCGACTGTACTGACGGTTTGTGCTCCGTTTACAACGCTAATGTCTTCGCAGTGGAAGATACTAAAGTCATTGCCGGCACCGCCGGCCATGGGCCTAGTTGCCTTCTTCGTTAGGATCGTGATCCCGTTGTTAAAGTACCAAAACAAACTGGGGGTTTGCTCAATTGTTTGTCGCATCTCCACATTAACGTCGGTTTCCCCGAGCGTATTGCGCAGATTCTTGGCGAAGAGACGCTGGCGGTATTGCGTCCACCAGGCAACGACTTGCTCGGCCGAAACCTGTCCGTAGTAGGCTTCATGCGGGGTATCCTTCCGCCCCCAGGACTTTATTCCAATCTGGAGGTTGATCGGTTCCCCTGCAATTCCAGCTGTTAGCGACTTGTGAAACTCCGCCTGGTTCAGCAGGCTGACATATAGCACTTCGCTGACATCGTTGAACTCGGCGGCCAAGTCTTCGAGATCGCGCATCGAAGGGGGAGCCAAGCGGCTGGCACCGGTGTGTGCTACAACCACCTCGTAGCGTGTCGAGGGATCATTCAGCGCAGCAGAAATGATTGTCTGCTTCGCGGTTATCTTCGGGTTAAAGCGGTCAAATCGCAGATTGACGAGGTCGCGTACACCCGCAACGAACTTCTTGATTTCCCCGTTATCAGGCTCACCGGAGCCATCCTTTATCCACTTGGACTGTACTAAATAGAGTCGCTTGTTCGGCTCGTCGAAGTAAATGGCATCGAGGCCATTGTCGTTGCCGGCATCCGTTACGGCGCCGGCTGCGTCTGCCGGAGTAGATCCTGAGAGGTAGTGGATAGCATATGCAGCCAGACCACGCGTAAGAAAGAAGGCCTCCCGAATTTCAGCGGGTGGGTTCCTTAGATCGCTCAAGTCAACCAAGGACTCAAAGAGCCGCACGACCTGATTCTTGATCTGATTGACGTGAATTATGCTCATGATGGCCGGACAGTATGAAAGTTGTGGTGCAGCCTAACTATGTTTAGGCCGATCCGTATAAGAACCGGATTTGCCAATTTTTATCCGTATAACACGCCACCACGGTTCGTGAACAATACGCCATAATCGACGCTTGTTCAATGAGTTCCGACTGCGGGGGCCATTTATCACGGCTTCTTATGCGTATTCCGGTCCAAATGAGCCACTCATTCCGGTGGCAATTAGCCACCTGTTCCGGTGAAACCAGCCATTTGTTCGACGCCAAAATCCTCTGTGCAACTTGGTAGAGAAATGGTCATAATTCCACTAATCAACTTGTGGCCTAAAAGCGCAGTCCAAAAACAAATGATTGCGACTTAAGTATTCAATCACTTTGGGACTTACTATGGCACCAGAGCAAAATATTATTTTCGATGAACTCAAACAAAAGGCAAAGGGCAAAATAAAGGCTCTTATCGGCTATCTTGATAAGATGGAAGGCGCTGCAGAACTAGCCACGGCTTTGCCCAAAATTATCGGCCCTGCGGCACTTATTGATTCCAAGAAGGACTTACAAAGGATATGGGAACTGTTTGGACTGTATTATTTGAACCAAGGACGCGTTCATGAGGCAATGCCTTTATTCTATGCCCTGTATGACCGTCTAGTGGATTATCAAGAGAAGACTCGCCGCCAAGTACCTAAAGGCACCTCTTTGTTCTGGATAAGTCGATGTCATGCATTCGCTCAGCGGCCTGTCCTGGCGAAGCGCTATATGATGCTAGCCTTGTGTGAAGATGCTATCAGAGACCGTGGAAAGTTTAAGGCTCAGAACTCGGGTGCCTACCAACAGTTAGTGGTGAATTTGGGTGTTTCTCATAAAGAACTGCTCGAATATGCGGATCACATTTGGGAAATATATAAGAAAGACAGGGCCAAGGGCTTTTTCCCTGAATGGATCCTGCAACAGTTGGACGATGCATGGATGATTGAACAGCGATCTCAATCTGAGTCTTCTCTATATTTTCTCAATATCCGATATGTTCAATTTCTTCAGACAGCATTGAAGTCCAAGCCTGGACGATCTTTAGAATACCTCGCTCATTACATCCTGACGACTATTCCAGGCTGTCGAGCAAAGATGGATGTACGTAGCCAGTCCACTCAATATGATGTTGTTGGAGCCTTAGAAGGGCAAGATTTTGATTTTAGGTCTGATTTAGGCCGCTATTTCATCTGTGAATGCAAAGATTGGTCTAAGCCAGCAGACTTCACAACTCTCGCTAAGCTGGCTAGAGTTCTTGAATCAGCCAAGTGCAAGTTTGGCCTTTTATTTTCAAAATTAGGGATCACCGGCGAAGCACATACAACGGCTGCAACTAGGGAGTTGCTTAAGGTTTTTCAAGATCGAGGAATCGTAATCATGGTGGTTTCGGCTGATGATATAGCAAAGCTTGCTAGTGGCAATAATTTTGTAACGATGCTCAGAGACAAATACGAGGAAGTTAGGCTTGACCTTCCTAAATGATACGCCATTAAATCAAAATTGGTTGTTTTGAAACGCCAGAGGCCTCCGCCAAGGTAAGGGGACCATCGATGGATTGTTTCAGATTGCCTCGGGGAGATTTTGAATTGTGTCCAATGGAGAGAATCGTCAGCAAGAACCGTCTTGAAAGAGGTCATTCCAGAAGACGTGATAGCAAGAGTGAAAGAAAGTTCGAGGGCCTCCAAGGATCAATCCACTCTCGTATTGAACGCCAGGAGAGCATTGGCGGCTGCTGCCACCATCTCACGTTCCATCTCTATACGGGATTTGACGAGCCCTGATTTCCACTCGCAGATTGAGCGATCAAGGCAGAAGAATGGCGTTTTTAGAAGTTCGGCGCGAAAATTCGGAGGAAGAGGGAGGGCTGCAGAAGGATTTTCCATCAGAACGGTTGCTCGCGGCATGGAGTAGACCACGGCGGATACGCGCGTGGGTCCACTGTGTGCTTTGATAATTTGAAAAAAACGACCATCGTGGAGCATGTTGCGGACGCGGTAGGTGAAGCATTCCGTCTCGATCATTGGGTCGCCTTTTCGCCCGTAGAGAGCAAACCAGAGCGCGCCTGTGCCGACTTCGCCGTCCTTGCTTTCTGTGTAAAGCGGCGCCAGCTGTTCTTCCGCTAAAGAAAGCCCCCAGACCGTCGGGTCTTGGAAATCCAACCAAAGCAGGAACGGCTTGGCTGGATCTACCTGTTTCTCGCTGCCCTTTATCCCGGCGATGTGGCTTATAGCATTCGTGAGGACGGAGTCGGCCTTTTTGTAATCTCCCTTCTCATCCGGTTTGGGTGCCCCGAGAGGAGCGACAACCCGTTCTGCAATGGTGACAACAGTTTTGCCCGACTTAGTAGATTGTTCTTTCTGAAAAGCGGACTGATACTGGGCATTCAGCTTCTGGCTTTGTTCCGCGGCAGCCTCCACATCATCTTCGTCGAGCTGGCGGCTGTGGACTTCCACGATGACCGGTCCGTCCCCAGCGTTCACTTCAAACTCCGGGATAACTTCTTTCCCTGGAACCTGCGGCCGGGGGGTTACCTTCATCCATGTTTCAAGAAGAGCACCGTAGGCGCGGACCTCGCCTAATGCGCTTGAGGCGTTGGTGAAGTCACTTTGATCAATGAGCCGGGTTTTGATCGCGGAGAGCCATGGTTGATCTTTTTGCGCAATTTGTAGCGCAGCTTGCTTGGTATTGAGCGCGACCTGATGAGATTGTTCAGCAAGAGCCAGAGCTGCAACAGGGTGCCGCGCTCCATTCTTCCCGGCCTTGCGGAGAGTCTGTATCTCAGTTTCCGTTATAATCCCCAAGTATTTAGAAGTGGCCATGGGAAACCTCAGGGTCTGGCAGATCTATCTCGTCTATGATAACGGAGAGAGGGCAATGGAAAAAAGATCGCGGCTCCGTTGAGAATGGTGATCTTCTAGTCTACAGCATCGTAGGTGGCTGTTTTGAGCTGGAATCAGTGGCCGGTTTCCATCGGAACAGATGGCTGGTTTCCGCGGAATACGCATTCTTATGCGGATCGGCGTAAGACCCCCCTTCTGGTAGCGGTCGGTCATGTACTTCGGCTTTGGGTCGGAAGCAGCCGTTCCAAACAGCGAGAAAACATCAATCTAGTGCCGATCCTTATCTGAGTCGTGGAATCTGTCAATATTCAACAACTCATGTAGGCTTGGGCCGTTCGGTCGGCTGGCTTGTAGCATGTTGAGTGGCTGGTTTCCGTCATAGTCGGTGGCCGCTTTGAGCAGATACGCAGTTGCCGCGGGTATCTCTCGGAGAGCCAGACGTTACAACATTATTCCTAAAAGTCTACTGGTCTTAAGTTTGAAGTCTGTCTCCAGTTTCCAGCTATAAGTGGTTCTCAAATGGGTAATGATCCTCAGTTCAAGACAATTGATCCCGCCTACTCCACAACATTCCCACCGTTAACGCTCGGAGCAAATCGGATGAGCACGCGGAAGACCACAAATTCCGATGGGTTGACCGGGGCCATGCCGACCTCACAGATCAGGATCCCGTTGTCTAAGTCGCTTTGCACTGTAGTGGTGAGATCGCACCGAAGAAAGAAGGCTTCCTCTGTCGTGTGTCCTTTGATGGTGTCTTTCACCCACCGCATGACGAGATGCCCGCGCAAGATCGCGGTCAGTTGCGCTCTAGTATCTGGGGTATTCTCCTCACCCAAGACCCAGGCAAGCTCCCGCTCGCAGATCTGCTCGAGCGAAACCCTGACGAGCTCACGCGTGATGGTGGGTAGATTGGGGGGACCGGGATCAATCTCGTCGATGTAAATTCCTGGAGCTAAGCGGACCATGGTTGGAAAGGGTGGAGTGCTCGACATGGCAAATGCTCCTTGTGTGAGGGACGTCGGGTACAAGGAAATCAGCAACCTGCATGCCAGAGGGACTCAGGCTCTGGCGCATTGAATACTCAATGTTGTTGAGGGAATCTCTGGTAAATGGGGGATCCCTCCGTATCGGCACGGATACGAAGTCCACGAAAAGGATACGGTTGATTTTGTGAAGAACGTCGACGTTGCGAGGAACGACCCGTGAGCCCCCTTGACAGCCTCTCCTGCCATATGTGACCATTGGTCACCTATGCAGCCAGCGGAATTTCGGCAGACTCGACACCTCCTTGGTCTCACGCAGGACCAGCTTGCCCAGCAGTTGAACACGACGCGCCGGTCGATCATTCGCTATGAAGATGGGAGCCGACGGATTCCCGGCATGGCCGCCGTCGCGTTGCAGTCTCTGGCCACCGCACAGGTGCAGATGGCGGGCGTGGTCGCGGCCGGCGCGCCGATCGAACCCATCCCGCAGACGGAACGCGTGGAAGTCCCCAAGAGCATGATCGGTCGAGGTGACACCTTTGCTCTCCGCGTGAAGGGGGAGTCGATGCGTGACGAGGGCATTCTCCCCGGTGACGTGGTCGTGGTGCAGAAGCACAGCACGGTGCGCAACGGCCAGACCGTCATTGCTTTGGTGAATGGGGAGGCGACGATTAAGACGTACCATCGGAAGGGAGGCGTGGTGGAACTGCAGCCAGCCAACGAGGCCATGCAGCCCATCGTCGTCAAAGAGACCGACAGCTTTCAGATCGAAGGGATCGTCGTGGGCGTCATTCGGCACCTGAGAAAGTAGGTGAGTCAACCTGCGCGTTGAGACTTGTTCATGGATCGCCAGATTGTCTGCTTTGCCATTCCGTCCTTTGAGGTTGCGATTGCGCGCCTCCATAATCCCGCGCTCCTGACACGTCCCGTCGCCATTGCGCCACTGACTACGCCTCGTGCGCAGCTGCGAGCCATCTCCCCTGAGGCCGAACGGGATGGTCTTGTCGTTGGGATGCCGATTGATCACGCTCGGCGCCTCTGTCCCACGCTGCAGGTTCTGCCACCGAACCCCGCTCAGGTGCAGCACGCGACGCACTCCCTGCTCTCGGTGGTCACGCGCTATGCCCCTGTCTGGGAACCCTCGGAGCCTGGTTCGTTCCTGATGGATGTGACCGGCACCACCAAGCTCTTTGGGCCCGCTTCTGATGTGGCGGCCACCATCCAGCACGAGATCCTGGCGCGGTATCGCTTCGAAGGCATGGTCGGTGTTGGCAGTAACAAACTCGTCGCCCACACAGCCGCGACTCTGGTGGGACCATCAGAACTCTACGATGTTCGACCGGGATCCGAGCAGATGTTCATGGCGCCACTGTCAGTCCGCACGCTCCCCGGACTCCATCGTCCCTGTATGCGTGCCGTACTGGAACGGCTCGATAATCTGAATCTGGTGACCTTGGGAGACGTGGCAGGAAGCCCGATCGATGCGTTGGCCCTCGTTCTCGGTGACTATGCCGGACAACTATCCCGGTGGGCTCACGGGATTGATCATCTCCCGGTGCTCCCGCCAACGGCTCAGCCTGGGGTGGAAGACACCCTGGTCATTGAGCCGGACGAGATCGACGTCGCGATCCTCTGGGGACGGTTGCAAGATAGTGTGCAACGGCTCTGTCGCGCGTTGCGCGCGCAGCGACGCGTGTGCGGGCGTCTGGCGCTCACCCTCCGTTACAGCGATCAGGTTGAGGTCCTGAAGCAGGACCGGATTCACCCCGAAACGTGTTGGGAAGTCGATCTCTCGCCCCTGCTGTCAGCGCTCTTTCACCGGAGCTTTCGCCGGCGCATCCGGTTGCGCCAGATGACGCTGCGTGTGACGGAGTTGACGGCCTACGCCGAGCAACGGTCGCTCTTTGACGATCCGTTGGAGGGAGATCAACGGCGGCAAGAACGCGCGAAGAACCTGGCGGTGGCCCTCGATACCCTGCATGCGCGGTTTGGGGACCGGTCGATTCGCTACGGGAGGAGTCATTGAGTGACAGGCGCGTTCGTCCATCTCCATACTCATTCCTCCTATTCAGCGATGTCCGGCGTGCCGACCGTCGAGGCCCTGTGCGAGGCGGCTCGTGTGCATGGGCACACAACCCTCGCACTCACCGACACCAACGGATTGTATGGGGCGATTCGCTTTCTGGAGGTCGCACGGCAGGCGGGCCTGAAGCCGATCCTCGGCGCGGAACTGACCCATCGAGCCCATCGGGCGGTCTTGCTCGCGAAGACGCCGACCGGCTATGCGAACCTCTGTCGAGTATTGTCTGCTCGACATACGGATCCGGCATTTGATGTCATCACCGCGGTGGCGCACCATCGCACCGGGCTTCTGCTGCTGACCGATGACCAGGCCGCCCTCATGGCCTGGCGCCAGGATTCTCCTGACGATCTCTATGTTGAATTGACGCCAGGACCCGGCCTGCATGAGGCGGTGACGGTGAGTCGGCGGCTGAACCTGCCTCCCGTCGCCACGACGCGCGCGTTCTTCCTGCACCCCTCAGAGTATCAGGCCCACCGGCTGCTGCGCGCGATCGCCTTGAACACCACGCTGTCTCGACTCCGCGCGGAAGACGGGTGCGCGCCGTCGCAGTGGCTCATGCCAGCGGGAACCCTCGCCCGTCATTTTCCGCATCTTCCCGAGGCGCTGACCAATACCGGGCGTCTTGCCGAGCAGTGCCACACGGAGTGGAATTTCAAAGAGACGATCTTTCCCGCATTCCGACACCTCTCCTCCAATGACGCCTCTGCGATGTTACGGACCAAGGCCTATGCCGGTGCGCAGTGGCGCTACGGCCCGTTGTCTGAGCCGGTCTCTCAGCGGATCGAGACAGAGTTGGCGGTGATTCAGGACAAAGGCTATGCGCACTACTTCCTGATCGTCGACGAGATCGTTCGGCAAGCCCCGCGGACCTGCGGCCGTGGATCCGCAGCCGCGTCGATCGTGTCGTACTGCCTGGGAATCACCCATGTCGATCCCATTCGGCATCACCTCATGTTCGAGCGGTTTCTCAATCCGGGCCGGCAGGATCCGCCCGACATCGACATTGATTTTCCCTGGGATGAACGCCCCGCGATCCTCGACTGGGTGTTGACGCGCTATGGGCGTCACCAAGCGGCTATGGTGGCGAACCAGAACACGTTGGCGCCACGTGCGGCCATGCGTGAGATCGCCAAGGTCTATGGGATGCCGGCGGCCGACATCGGCAAGGCCCTCACTCTGCTCCATCGACGGGCTGACTTTGTCGAGGTGACGGCAGGGCTGGATGCACAGACCTGGGCCACGCAGGTGTGCCAGGCGCTGCGGTTGAACCCGCCCTGGCCCGATATCCTGTCATGGTCAGTCCGTCTCCAAGGCCATTTCCGCAACCTGGGGCTGCATCCAGGCGGGGTGGTCCTGGTTCCGGATGAGATTCGCCGGTACGTGCCGGTCGAAATCTCCGCCTCAGGGATCCCCGTCATTCAATGGGAGAAGGATCAGGCGGAAGACGCGGGACTGGTCAAGATTGATCTGCTCGGCAATCGGTCGCTGGCTGTGATCAGAGATGCCCTCGCGGCGATTCACCGCAATACAGGGCGAGTCATCGACTACGCGACATGGGACCCGATCTGCGATCCTGAGACCAACGAGCTGATTCGCCGTGGGTACACCATGGGATGTTTCTATGTCGAGTCCCCCGCCACCCGGGTGCTGCTCAAGAAGCTCTGGGATGGGATGCCGCCAGCCAGACGAGCGACGGCGGATGTCTTTGAGTATCTGGTGGTGGTCTCTTCCATCATTCGCCCGGCGGCGAATGTCTTCGCTGATGAATTCATTCGACGCGCCCATGGCCGACGCTACCCCTCACTGCATCCACTACTTGATGAGGTCCTCGCGGAGACCCACGGGATCATGGTCTACCAGGAAGATGTGATGAAGGTGGCCGTCGCCCTCGGTGGCTTTTCGGTCGCCGACGGCGATCAGCTCAGAAAGATTCTGAGTAAGAAACATAAAGCTCGCCAGCTGCGAGATTATCAGCGGCAGTTCTACGACGGCGCCGCGGTGCGCGGTGTCCCGCGCTCCACGATTGATCGAATCTGGGCGATGATCATGAGTTTCGCCAGCTACAGCTTCTGTAAGCCGCATAGTGCGAGCTATGCGCAGGTGAGCTTCAAGTCTGCCTTCTTACGCGCGCACTATCCGGCCGAGTTCATCGCGGCCGTGGTGAGCAATCAGGGCGGCTACTATGCCACCTTTGCGTACCTCTCTGAGGGACGGCGGATGGGGCTGACGATCCTGCCACCAGATATCAACGCGAGTCAGTGGGAGTACACCGGAGCCGGTGCCACCGTGCGAGTCGGGTTGATGCAAATCAAATCCCTGGAGGAGGCGTTTGCAAAACAGATGGTGGCCGAGCGCCAGGCGAACGGCCCGTACCGGTCCCTGCAGGACTGGATCGGACGGGTGAAACCGGAGATCTCCCAAGCCACGGTGCTCATCAAGGCCGGTTGCCTTGATTCCATCGCCGGAGAACTCACCCGTCCGGCGTTGTTGTGGCGGCTCTATGCCTCGCAGGCGGCGAACCCGCCCGGGTATCTGCCGATTCCGCCCGAGTATCCCTTTGAACGGAAGCTCGCCCATGAGTTGACCCTCTTCGGTTTTCCTCTGAGCTGTCACCCGTTAGACCTCTTTCAGCTACCCATGGCAGGCGCTCCGCCTATCGCGGCCAAGGAATTACCGCAGTATGTCGGCAAATCAGTGACGGTGATCGGCTGGCTGGTGACCGAGAAGATCGTCTCCACAAAGAAAGGGGAGCCGATGGAATTTCTCACTCTGGAAGATCAGACCGCGCTCTATGATGCGACGGTATTTCCCACGACCTATCGCCGGTATTGTCATCTGCTGGCGACCAATCACGCCTACGCGGTGACGGGGCGAGTCGAGCGGCAGTTCTCGACCGTGACCTTGACGGTGACGGACCTGCAGCTGCTCGCGTGTCGTGCTGGTGGAGTCCAGCCTGAACCTATTGAGGACGCCATTCAGGAGCCGTACACTTAGCCCATGTGGCTCTCACCGCTTGTGCGCTTTGGCACCTCCACGTGGACCTATGAAGGATGGCAAGGCCAGATCTATCAGAAGCCGTACGCCAAGAGTAAATTCGCGCAGGAATGTCTGGGGGAATACTGTCAGTACCAGTACAACGGAGAACCATTGTTCAGAACCGTCGGCAACGACTCGACGTTCTACCGGCCACCGACGGCGAATCAGCTCCGCCGCTATCTGAATCAAATTCCCGAAGATTTTGAGATGTGTTTCAAAGTCTGGGAGGAGATCACCATTCCCAGCTTTGCGAAACAGCCGCGCTATGGGGCCAAAGCCGGCCAGCCGAATCCACGATTCTTAGATGCCCAGCTCTTCAAGGATCTGGTCCTGACGCCCTACCGCGACGCCGGCTTCGGGCCGCACACCGGACCCTTTCTCTTCGAATTTCAGCGGCACGGGATGTCTATCGAGGAATTCGCTGGCAAATTGGACGGCTTTTTCAGGGAGCTCCCCAAGGACTTTCGCTATGCCGTTGAGATTCGCAATGCAGGGCTGGTGGGACCGGCCTACCATGATGTCTTGGCGCAGCACGGAGTCGCCCACGTCTATAACCATTGGTCGTACATGCCTTCGCTCGCAGAGCAGCATGACAGGATGGGGAGCTTCACAGCACCCTTCACCGTGCTGCGTCTGCTGACTCCTCTCAAGATGTCGTATGAGGCCGCCAAAAAACGAGCGGAGCCGTACACGAAGATTGTCGAAGAACTGCCGGACATGAGACGAGACACGGTGGAACTGGTCAAGAAGGCCGTCAGCGAAGATCGACGCGCCTATGTGTTGGTCAACAATCGGTCGGAAGGCAATGCGCCGTTGACGATTCAGGTGATACTCGATCAGCTTCAGAAGGCGCAGCCGACGTGATTCCCGGGCAGCTGTGGCCACAAAGATCGTTGGCTTCAGAGTTCAGTGTCTCTCGCGGTCCAGACCCACTGGGGAATCCGTTGGCGCTCCTATCGTGAACGTGAAAAATCCATCAACGTAGGATTTGGTAAGATCTGCAGGAAACGCCGGTAGCGGATTCGCCGTCACCACAGCCCGCTTCCCCGCCAGATCAAAGTACTCATTTCCCGAGGACTGCTCGATCACTACCCTGGTCACGCTTCCGTCCCGATGCAATCGAAACTTCACCACGACACTATAGAATTGCGCCCTTACATCAACCGGAGGCGCAGACCACATGGTGCTGATCTTGCGCCGTACTTGTGCCAGGTAGGCATTGAACACCGATGCTACCCCCGGAACTTTCAACGTCGTGGCGACGGTTGTGATGATCGGCGCCATCGCTTCATGCTGCGGCATCACCGCCGGTTGAGATTCCGCATGAGCCTCCTTGGACTCTTTCGGCGACTCCAGCTTCTTAATTTTGTTGAGCTCCTCGTCCAGCTCCCAGTTTAGCTGGTCGGTCAACGACAATCGCGGCTTTGTCCCGAGCCGAGTGTCTGTCGCAGGTATATCCGCTACCCTAATTGCCCCTTCTGCAGAGGCAACAAGCTTCACGACGTTCCTGGGAATAGAGATTGTGACAGTTACACTCGTGGGTTTCTTCTGCGCAAGCTGGTTTAGGTCGTATGCGTGAGGATTTTTATAATTATGGATGTATTGTGGGACGCTCACATATTCTTGACCATCTTTCAGTACGACCGTTACGACAAGGGCTAATTTGTTGAGCACCTCATCTATTTGGGCTGCTGCATCGTCCGGAAGGTCGGAGTTGGAAGCTAAATGCAGGTCCTGAAGGGCCAGCTTCGCCTCCTGTGTTGCTTCGGCCGTTACAGCAAATCGAAGCGAAACAAGGTTGGGGAGGTCAAGGGAGACGTCAGTTTCTGGTGGGCCGATGGCAATTGTGTGGCCGTTGGTCTTCAGCGTTGTGAGCACCCGCTCAAGCGCCTCTTTCTGACGCTCCCGCCGTCTTTGCTCGGCCTCCCGCCGCTCTTGCTCCTCCCGAAATGCCGTATCGACCTGTGCCGATAGCTCATCTCCAGAAACTAGCCGCCGGAAGAGAGTCGTTTCCGTTGATCGGATTTGACGAAATTGCTTCTCGACGCCTCTCAGTTTGTCCAGAACGACCTCTCGCTCCATTTCCGTGTTCGACTGAAGAATCTGCCGCTTGAGGTCGTCTAAATCTCTGGTCAGTGTTGCGACCTCATTCTGCAATTTCTTATTCTCAGCGGCCAGTGGCCCGAGCTGTTTTCTCCGAGCGAGGTCCTCGATTCGATCCGTCGTCACGAGAGCTCTGATTTTGATGTAAAAGCGTGTGCTGTTTCCTTCTAACGTTCGAGTGTGCTCGACCACCTCGGTCTTCATCACCCCACCGGCAATCGTCTTGATCTCATCTAGTGTGAGGTCGAGATTGCGGACGTGCGTAAAACTCTCCACATAGGTGCCGGCTTCTTCGAGCGCCCGCTGCTTGGCCTTTTGGAGAACCATTGCCTCTGCAAAGGTGGGAGTTTCTCCGTCTCCCATTGAATAAATCGCTTCAGACAGGATGGTCTTGGTTTCGGCTTGAACTAAAACGGAGAAACTGAGAAAGGCGACGAGGCTAACAGCTCCAACGGTTACGGGAAAACGATTAGAAAATGTGAAGGACACCGAAGCCTCGCTAAAGGGCCTATTCTAGGAGGGGAAGAAACGTAGGCGCAAGGGCTGAACGGAGTATCGATAGCGATTTGAACAGATTCCCGATCCCTGCCATATCGCTAAAAGCGGCCCGCGAGATCGGTCATAAGGCAGTTGACTGGGAAGCGATCTTATGGACATGGCTCAGAATGAGCGCCCCCGAGAGAATAGGTGGAGGGGGCAATAGGACGGAACCGGTGTGCAGGAAGAGACAGCCTTGAGATGAGACAACTTTATACCCCTCCAAATAGGGTCCCCACCTTCCCTTGCTTTTAGGTATATTAGCTTTCAATCTCTTAGGCAGACTTCATCCCTCACGAGGTCACACTATGGTGACGTGCGGACTACGCCCTTGCCCCGTCCTATCCTCAACTAAGGGGGTGTCCTGCGCATGACTCCCCCGCCACTGCCTCAGGAATCATTCGAGCTGCTGCTCATCGATTTGGCAATTGAGAATTGGCGCCTAGCACGCCTGTTTCAGAAAGTCCTCGCCAAGCTTGACGCCGGGGAAACGGCCCGGTACTCGAGTCAATTACGATTTTCGCAACGCAAAATAGAAGAAAGCCTCGCAGCGGCGGGATTAAAGCTGGTGAATCTCGAGGGCCAACCTTTCGATCCAGGCATGGCTGCCGATCCTGTAAATTTGGGCGATTTCGAGCCTGATGTCCCTCTCCTCGTGGAGCAAATGCTCGAGCCGATCATTATGGGGACGACAGGGCTCAAGAAAGCAGGCACGGTTATCCTTCGAAAGGCGCACCTATGAACTACGTTGGGATCGATTTAGGAACCACCAATAGCGCCATTTGCTCGTATGATGGCGAAACGGTTCGCTTGTACAAGAGCCCCGAACAGCACGATGTCACGCCATCGGCTATTTTCCTCGACAAGCGTGGCAACAAGTATGTGGGATCCCGTGCGTATATCAACGCCGCACGGAACCCCGATCAGGCGGCAACGAAATTCAAACGATTCATGGGCACCAATACTCCGATCGAGTTACCCGGGGTACAGCGCACAATGAAGCCCGAGGAATGCTCTGCCGAACTCTTACGCATCCTGTTCGGCTATCTTCCTGAGGACATTCGGAATCATGACGACGTCGGCACCGTCATCACCGTACCGGCCGCGTTCAATCAGATGCAAAAGGACGCAACCACGGAGGCAGCCACCATGGCTCAGATCGGCCAGGTCGCCCTGATGCAGGAGCCGGTCGCTGCCGTTATGAGCGTAATGCGCCAACGCAAACACGATGGATTATTTTGTATTTATGACCTTGGCGGCGGAACCTTGGATATCGCCGTTGCCCAGAGTATTGCCGGACGTGTGAGCCTCCTTGCCGGCGGCGGCATTGCGATGTGCGGCGGTACGGACTTCGACCGGAATATCTTCGATGCTGTGGTTAAGCCGTGGCTACTCAAACAGTTTTCACTGCCCGAAGACTTTGCCGGACAACCAGGCTATAAATCCTTCGTACGGATGGGGCTCTGGGCCGCAGAAAAGGCCAAAATCGAATTATCCCAGCGTGAGGAGAGCCTGATCAGCCTGTCCGAAACTGAGCTCAATGTTCGAGATCGTAATGGCCAGGAAATGTTTCTCGACATCCTGCTCACTCGAAAGCAACTCGATGACTTAATCGCGCCCCGCGTTACGGAATCGATCCAGGCCGCACGAGAGACGTTGCGGAAGGCCGGATATGAGCCCCATGACATCGAGCGCTTGATCTTTGTCGGGGGGCCGACCCAATACAAGCCTTTACGCGATAAGGTTGCCTTCGAACTTGGCATCGCGGCATCGACAGAAGTCAATCCCATGACCGCGGTCGCCGAGGGGGCGGCCATTTTTTCGGAATCCATCGATTGGAGCACCAAAAATCGAGGACGCAAGAGTGCGCGAGGCACCATCACGGTCGACGGACCGCTGGCAATTTCCTTTGCGTATGCCAGCCGCACACCGGATATCAAAGCCAAAATCCTCGCCAGAGTCACTGGTGCCGTCGCAGCCGGCAGCGAGTTCCAAATCGACTGCCTGGATACAGGTTGGTCTTCGGGACGCATCGCCCTTTGCGATGGGGCCGCCATCGAGGTGACGCTGAGCCGTCCCGGTGAAAACCGATTTAAAGTCTTTGTGTTTGACTCTTCTGGCGCGCCCATGACGCTGACGCACAATCAGCTTCTCATTGCTCGAACAGCCGCGACGGTCGATGCCATTCCAGCGTCTCATTCCATATCAGTTGCAGCGAAAAATAAGATCGGCGGAGCGATAGACGCTGCTTATATCATCCGTGAAGGGGATCCTTTGCCGAAGAAGGGGGTAATTCTGTTCCGCGCAGAAGAATCGCTCAAAGCCGGCAGCCCAGGATCTCTGAACTTCCAACTCTGGGAAGGGGACTGTACGAATCCGATCACCGATAACCGGTTCATCGGCTTGTTCAAAATTACGGGCAAGGATTTTTCTGAGAGCGTCATTGCAGCTGGCGCCGAACTTCAATGTCACTACGAGGTCTTGGACTCCGGCCAGATCATCCTAGAAGTGTCAGTCCCTTCCATCAGCGGGTCATTTCACAGCGGACGCAATTTCTACTCTCGGCAGGAAGGCCAAATAGACTATAACCAGGCGTCCAAACTCATCTTACAAGAGTCCAATCAGGTGCTGGAGCGAGTCGAGGAAATGGCCTCAAAAATTGACGATCCTCGCCTGAAAGAAGCTCGAGACAGATTGAGCCGGGCGGAAGCCGCCGGGGCGATCCAGGATCCCGAGAGCGCCAAGCAGGCGATGGACGACATTCAGCAGATCAAACGTCTCTTGGCAGAAACCCGCCAGGGACATTTGAAAGTCATTCGCCAAATCGAGTTAGACAAGGCCGTGAGCTTTTTCGAGACGTATGTGAAGCCGCATGCTCGGCCATCGGAAATCTCTGTGTTCGAGAACCTAGTGAAAACAGCACAGCGGACCATAAGTGCTTCGAATAACGAATTCGAGTCCCACGTTGACGACCTCCGTTCACAAAACTTCATAATCCTCTGGCGACAGGATTGGTTTGTCTTGGATCGGTTTAAGATGCTGGCTGAGGCTATCCATCAGTTTCCCCATGTCCAGGAACATGCCCAGCTGGTGGCCATGGGCACTGAGGTACTCAAAGCCAATGATATGGACAAGCTGCGTGATATTGTCATGCAGCTTGATGCCGCACGGATCGGCACGACGGGAGATGGTGACATGGTCGCGACCACCAACATTGTGCGCGGGTAGGACATGGCTGCAGACAACTGGCTGCCCATTGGTCTGACTTTACCGGATGGAGCTCGAACAAAGCAGGCGCTGTTTGAAGGGCCTGGCTGGCAAATCATTGAAACTACCGGAGAAGGGCGTGCCTTGTTGGCCGACGCCGCCCTCACGGAACGGTGGATTGCCGCTGGCGTCCTGGAGCAAGGTGCCCTCACGTTCCTGCCCTTCGGAAACCATCGCTTGTACACCATATCCAGCGCGCGCAGCCAGGTCCTGTCTCCCGTCTCCTCCGGTCGAGCCCCAAAATCAAAGAGTGAGGCGCTTGCCTTTGCGATCGCCTTCAAAACCACCCGACTGCACGATGCCACATCGCCCCTACAAGACGCACTCTACGTCGAGAAACTCAGCCGACTCTTGCCGACGTATAGCATTACGTCTCGGACGGACGATGCGACCGTATTAGGCTATTGGCTCACGGGTGGCGCCAGCATCCCGGCGACGTCCTTCAGACGGCTCTCTCAGACTCTGAGCTGGTTGGCACCGGCCCACTGGCAAGAAATCGTCGAAGCAGCCGGGATCGCCGTGGCGGAGAGGTTGTCAAATACTGGTGGTTTCACTGTCGACGGCCAGCAGGGGGAGAGTAATACTGCTGCCACACGGTTCGAATTGGCCGGCCGCCCTGATTTGGAAGCTTTTTTCAATGAACACATCGTCGACATCGTCCAGCATCCTGAACGGTATCGCGCACTTGGGATCGATTTCCCCTCCGCAGTTATTCTCCACGGCCCTCCTGGATGCGGAAAAACGTTTGCTGTTCAGCGCTTAATCGATTTCCTAGGTTGGCCGAGTTACGAAATCAATGCCTCGAGTGTCGCAAGTCCGTATATCCATGAGACGAGTAAGAAAGTGGCCCAGGTTTTCGCAGAGGCCATGGCTCATGCGCCCGCCGCACTGGTCATTGACGAGATGGAGGCCTTTCTCGCCGACCGCACAGAGGGGTCAGGACACCACCGAGTGGAAGAAGTAGCAGAGTTTCTTCGGCGCATTCCAGAAGCCGTGCAGCATCATGTGTTAATTATTGCCATGACTAACCGGCTGGAGATGATCGATCCCGCGATCCTCCGCCGCGGCCGATTCGATCACATCATTGCCGTGACAACAGCAAGTGAAGGCGAGATCGCTGCCTTACTCACGAAGCTCCTGGCTTCGTTACCAACGGAGCCTGATGTCAACGTGATGCCGCTCGCACAGGCCTTAGCCGGACGTCCGCTGTCCGATGTGACCTTTGTCGTGCGAGAAGGAGCTAGGCTGGCGGCACGTGCTGCCCGGAGCCGACTCGCTCAGAGTCATCTGCTCGCCGCGTTGCAAGCCAGTCCGGCGCGACGCTCGGACACCGGCTCAACTGCCCGCATTGGCTTCGTCTAGGAATCTGCATGACACCGCGCCGCACAGAAGAGGTCGAGCCCCCTGTCGGTTTTGCTGGACTCTCAAGCATGGTCTCGGACGTCGATGCCCTCCTAAGCGCTGCCAGACGCGAAATTGTGCCGCCTAGCCCTCCCATTGTCCAGAAAGCGTCGCCGATACCTACCTCCTCCTCTGGTACCGAGCGGCCTGAGACGCCTCTCCGTCCAGCGGGCACCTCAGCCTGGTCGCTCCCGTTCGGCTGGGCGTTCGGCGCACTGATGCTTTTTGTCTTTGGTACCATGATTTATAGCGAGGCAACGAAGTCTTCGCTCTCCATCCCCTCCACCTCTCCGCAATCTCCAGCGAAGGCTCCCACCCATCGAGCGCCCCCTACTCCTGTGCCTGAGCCATCTTCGTCATACGCCGAAGAGAAACCACCTATCGGCAAAGGCCAAATTCTGACAGGTGTACAAATCCAGTATTGCCTGGCTGAAAACATCCGCCTGGAGGCTGCGCAATCTATGGCTCACGACACGGATGACATCCGCGCCGTAAGACGATTCAACGATCACGTTGACGATTACAACAACCGCTGTGCAAACTTTCGTTACCATCGCTCCGTCATGGAGACCGCCAAACACGCGGTCGAGCAGCGGCGGTCCGCTTTAGAGAACGAAGGGGTGCAACGTTTCCACGCTACGAACCCCCAATCCCGGCATTCGGCTTCACCGCCTTCGAACCATCAAGTAATCCCTCGGGAGACGCGGGTTCCGTCCGCCAGTCCACCACCGGAACGAAAGGACGAATGGCTGTCTTCCGATGCCGACCAGAACGCCACAGCAGCTGATCGTTCCAATGCAGGGCAACAATCTGACACAGCCGCTCTCGCATCACCGCTCACCAGTAGTGCTATCACGCCGCCTGTCCCAATCCATACGGCCCGCGATCTTGAAGGATGCCTGGAGGGACGTTTGCCAGCCCCGTGTAAACAGAAGATGGTGAACTCTTCGGAACCGGATCGGACCGAGGCAGCCGAACGAAACAGAAATCTAAAAGAATGCCTCGACGGCCGGTATCCGACGCTGTGCAACCATTCCCTTCTCACGCATTCAGAAAACGAAGAGGTCGCAGCGGCGGAACAGCGTGCGAATTTGAAACGCTGTCTCACCGGCGAATCCCCCTTACTTTGCAATCATCAGCTGCTGACACCGACGCAAGCTCAAGAGGTCGAGGACACGGAACGCCGTGTCATATTCGACATCTGCATGGAGGGGCGCTACCCTGCCTTATGCAATGAAGCCATCCTGACCCCGGCCCAGCGGCAGGCTATCCGCACCGCACGCGCCCAACAAGGAGCCGCGACGAACTGATGGCAGCGACAGCATTACACCGCAATCCCTTTTGGGTGCTCGGGGCCTCGACGCGCGACGATCGCCGACGCCTGCTCGAATTAGCAGATGAACGCTCCCTCACGCAGGACGCCCAGGCCTGCCAACGAGCACGAGCTGACCTCACCAATCCTCGCACACGACTGGCGGCCGAGCTCAGCTGGTTGCCAGGGTTATCGCCGACTCGCGCTACCCATTTAACGGAACAAGTCCTCAAGGATCCAGTCTCAATTGCCATGGAAACTGGTCTGCCGCCCCTCCCTCATGCAAATCTCCTGGCCGCAGCGTTTGAAACCATCGATCTGACCGCAGACACGAAGAACATGGCCGAGCTTATTCAGAGATTGGCCGAGCTGGTGAGCCAATGCACTGCCGAGGCGATCGTCCGTGATCTCAATGAGGATCGGAACATTGCAGGTTTTCCGCCCGTCAAACTAGAAATCCTGGACGCGGCATGGCAGGAGCACACTCGGTATTATCGTACAGCCATCAAGGAGTGTCTGAATCGCCTGCCCACCCCCTCGATAATAGAGGCGATGACCGTAGCGGTGAGTCAGACCACTCATGAGGGCACTGTCCATGCGCCCGCCATTATCGATGAACTCGTCAGTACCTACGAGGTGGAAAGCCAACGGTTTCTCGAAGAGGAAGCGCAGAATGTGGAGAAAGTCGTTGCCGCCATCCGAACGGAAGCCGAGGCGGGAGGTCCTGCCGTCAACCGCTTCATAGACGTCCTCTCTCAGGTGGTTCGGCAGTGGGATTTGGTTGCACAGCCCATTCAGTTGAGCGCGCGTGCTCGCGGCCTCAGGCACGCCCTGAGTCAACATCTTGCTTATTCCATCAGGGGATTAGCCGTCGCCCTAACAAACGAGCATAACCGTCTTGCAGAGTCGCAGCGACTCACCGATCTGATCATCGCCGTGTTCGCAGAACTGCCGGAAGTCCGCGAACGTGCAGATGAAGATACTGCCGCCTTGAAGCGGCTGCTTCATGATCAGCAGCAGTCCGCCGCGGACCTCGAGGCATGGAAACGCGACATCAGCTGTGAAGTCGAGTTTGGAACTTTCTTCAAAGACACGTTTCGCATTTCAGCGGAAGGAATCTCGTGGAAACAGAAGTTCTACCCCTTGTCTGACATCACGCGAATCCGATACGGGGGTGTGAGGGAATCCGGGATCCTCAACTTTAGCGTAGGCTTCGGCAGTGCCACATCCGAAGGCGCAATCGAATTCCGTGGTGAGGAACTATTCTCTACCATTATAGAGAAATTATGGCGAGCAGTGGGTCCTCGCCTGGCGCTAGATATGTTGCACCGTCTTCATGCAGGGGAGGAGGTAACCGTTGGCGATATCATCTTGACCGATGAGCAGGTGTTGTTGACGGAACACAAATTCTTCGGTGATGAATCTGCCTGGTGTTCTTGGCCAGACGTCCAAATATGGACTGAGGATGGCAACTTTTATATTGGGCTAGTTAAGGACAAAAAGATCTATGGCCAGCTGTCATATATTAGAGCATGGAATGTCCATATACTTGAACAAGTACTTCGTGTCGCCTTCAAACACCCTGGCGGATTTCGCAGACTGAGCGACACCTTACTCGCATGATGATAGTGGTGGAGGGTGATCTTGCCCCCTTAACCAAGTCCACATCCTGTGTTAGGGGTGGGCCGGCCAAACGAGCTGATAACTCACAGACAAGGTGCTACAAAAACTCTCGGCTGGTCACCTGCGGGTGAGTATGCTAAATACTCAAACCCCATGTGTAGAAAGACTCTCACATGAACGATATTAATGACAAGTACGCGCGCTTTGCGCTCACAGAGGATGCGCGACAGCGCCTTGTACAGCTCGCGCAGCTTCAGAAACTGGCCAACGACACGGCTCAACGCATCGTTGTGGAAACCGTTATTATTCAACATGGCAATCGAACGGTCTTCCAGAGGGAGGAACGAGGTGGCTAATTGGTCAGGACTTATCAAAGAGATCGGACAACTTGGAAGTCCATTTGACATACTTCGGCGCAAGTACATCGCGGACCTCGCTCGATACACAAAGCGAAATGTTATCTGCTACTACAGCGGCTGGCTCCAGAAACCCGAACTCGGGATGGCAGCGGCAGTAAATGACACAGACAAGAATGGGTTGATGACCACAATCAATGGTCTAGACGTGTCGAAAGGTCTGGATCTCGTCCTCCATACTCCCGGCGGCGATACAGCGGCGACGGAGTCGATCGTCGATTACCTGTGGAGTAAGTTTGAGGGCAACATTCGGTGCTTCGTTCCACAGATGGCTATGTCAGCCGGAACCATGATCGCTTGCGCCTGTCGCGAAATTTGGATGGGGAAACACTCTTCCCTGGGTCCAATCGATCCGCAGTTCGGTTCTATACCCGCTCATGGCGTGCTCGAGGAGTTTGAGCGTGCATACAAAGAAATCGTGAATGATCCTCGAACTGTGCCGATCTGGCAAGCTGTCATCGCAAAGTACCCACCCGCCTTCATTGGTGAATGTAAGAAAGCGATTGACTGGTCTAATAGTCTTGCCGAATCTTGGCTTCGGCGCAACATGCTAGCTTCGAGCGATAGGAGAGACGAGCTCGTTGCATCGATTCTCCGAGAGCTCAGCGATCACTCGGTCAGTCTTGCCCATAACCGACATCTCTCGGCAGCAAAGTGTAAGGAAATTGGGCTACGGATTCTTGACATTGAATCCGACCAGAAGCTGCAGGAGAAGGTGCTGTCAGTTCATCACATTTACTTCCAAACACTTTCAAGTACGCCTGCATTCAAGATCATCGAAAACCAGAAGGGAACGGCTTTCATCATGCAGGCTCAACAGGTCATGGTTGCAGCACAGCCTGGTCGGTCGCAGTTCGGCAGCGTTCCTCCCCCCGATCAGCCAACGGCACCACCGAGCACCGTACCGGATAAGGCCTGATCATTTCTCAAGCCAACCTGCCTTTTGTCCCATCTCGTCTAGCTTTGCGGTTTTGGTCTCTCAAGGTTCCGGATTTCATTCCGAGCCGGTGCAACCTAAGGAAACTCTTTAGTTGCACACGTGCGGCATTCTTTCATTTTAGTTATCAATTTCGAGGTGTCTCAGCAACACGCCCATTGAGGGCCAAAGGAAGAAACCACTGCAGTGGGAGCTGATGTGATCCTGCTCATGCCCCCCTAACTCAAAATTAGTTTCCATATATTTTGTTACGACCCATATGGTTGGTCGGCACCGTACCCCGAAAAGTTTCCATAATTTCCCTTTTTCGTAAAAAGTCTACTGATGTAATATCAATTGATTATAAGAACGAAAGTTTCCATAATTTTTGTCACGATACAGTGACTGTTTTAAAAAAACAATTAAGGGAACCAAGAATAATTATGGGAACTTAAAATAAATACGGAAACTTTTTGACCAGCCGGTTTACCTGCCGTCTTTCCCAATCTCTCCTGTTGGCTAGTTCCCCCTTGCTTGCTCCAGAAACGATGCTATAACAGCCTTCGCATTGCACATGGGTTGCTTTTCATTAACTCATCGACTGAATTCATATTTCTCATGAAAGATCGCGAACGTCAGCTACGCTTTGGGAGACACCTTCGTCGGCTTCGTGAAGAACGAACCCTCGGCCTACGTGAGTTAGCGCGCGAGGTTTCGACTCTTCTCAGAGGACGCGGCCTTTCTGCCACCTATTTGAGCGCAATTGAAAACGGAGCAAAACCTGCGCCCCGTCCGAAGATCCTCAAGGCATTAGCCCACGTTTTAGAAGTCAGCCCCGCCGAAATTGAATGGGTAGCGCGCGGATGGCATGTCGAATTGTTGTCACGTCACCTCTCCTCTCACGCCGCTTACGGGTCCCTGCTAAGACAAATGCGGCAACGTAAGGCCACGAGGCCTGAGCTGTTAAGCGCCCTAGCGGCTGTTCAAGCAGAGATTCCGCTCAAAACGAGCGAAGCATGTATTCTGCATTTCGATTGTGGAGGCGAGGTCTTGATAGTAACCAGGCCCAACAGACTATCCCTTCAGTCCATTGTCGACCCTGAAGAGGAACTCG
>FRDC01004650.1_pt3 | contig 40158 bp, 51 predicted proteins | sample 1106171 | NCBI WGS metagenome assembly FRDC01 (sample SAMEA3930566, study PRJEB13176) | freshwater metagenome | biome: Drinking water system; feature: drinking water; material: water | place: Singapore | collected 2014-12-20 | reverse complement strand
CGGATTATGTGAAGAACATGATCACGGGTGCCGCTCAAATGGATGGCGCGATCCTAGTTGTGTCTGCTGCTGACGGACCTATGCCACAAACTCGTGAACACATTCTACTTGCTCGTCAGGTGGGTGTTCCTGCGATCGTGGTTTTCTTGAACAAAGTTGACATGGTTGATGACAAAGAACTTTTGGATCTAGTTGAACTTGAAGTTCGTGAACTTCTTTCGAAGTACGAATTCCCTGGCGACCAAATTCCAATAGTAAAAGGTTCAGCTCTTAAAGCGTTGAACGGTGAAGCTGGCGAATTGGGCGAAGAGTGCATCATGAAGTTGATGGAAGCGGTTGATGCTTACATCCCAGAACCTGCTCGCGCAATTGACAAGCCATTCTTGATGCCAGTGGAAGACGTGTTCTCGATCTCTGGTCGTGGAACGGTTGTGACTGGTCGTATCGAGCGTGGAATCGTGAAAGTTGGTCAAGAGGTTGAGATCATCGGTTTACGTCCAACTCAAAAGACAACTGTAACTGGAATTGAAATGTTCCGTAAACTTCTTGATGAAGGTCGCGCAGGTGACAACGCAGGTTGCTTACTACGTGGTACTAAGAAAGAAGACGTTGAGCGTGGACAAGTTTTGGCGGTTCCTGGTTCCATCAGCCCGCACAAGAAATTTAAGTGTGAAGCTTACGTTTTGACGAAGGAAGAAGGCGGACGCCATACTCCATTCTTCAATGGATATCGTCCACAGTTTTACTTCCGTACAACAGACGTAACTGGTGTTTGTACTTTGAAGGCCGGATCAGAAATGGTTATGCCTGGTGACCGTGTGGAAATGGCGGTTGAATTGATCGCTCCGATCGCGATGGAAAAAGAACTTCGTTTCGCGATTCGTGAAGGTGGTCGAACAGTAGGTGCAGGAGTTGTGACTGAAATCGTTGAGTAATCAATCGGTTTAAAGTCGAATAAAATGGTTGAAAGGGGACCTTTTTAAGGGGTCCCCACAACTATTTTAAAGGAGGGCGGTAGCTCTAACGGTAGAGCGGCGGACTCCAAATCCGTAGGTTGTGGGTTCGAATCCCTCCCGCCCTGCCAAAGTTTTGGAAGAAAGTGAGAATGAGAAATGGAAAAAGACAACAGTAAGATAATCACCATAAGTTTCGTTATTGCCGGTGCCATTATTTGGGGCACGATGACGGTTTTGCTTAACTCATTGTCGGGAAGTTTTGCTTTCGTTGCTCGTATGCGAGCGATGGATTTGGTGAACCACGGTCTTCCAATCAGTCTAGGTATCCTGACTTTTGTTTTGCTTCAGTTCAACCCAAAGGTTGTGGCTTGGGCAGATGAAGTTGTTGTGGAGATTCGAAAAGTTGTTTGGCCTTCTCGTAAGGACACGATGGGGATGACAACGGTTGTTTGTATTATGGTTGTGATTGCTGGTGTGGCCTTTGGTATCTGGGATTTTATCTCCGGACACTTAATCAAAATGCTTCTGAATTAAGGACTATATAAGTGGAAAATCAGGAAATTGATAAAAAGTGGTATATCGTAAATGTGCAGACAGGCTGTGAAGCCACTGCTAAGGCCTCTATCGAGAAAAAAGCGAAGACGGCCAAAATGGATCACATGATTGCTGAGATTTTAATCCCTGCAGAAAATGTAGTTGAGCTTGTAAAAGGCAAAAAAGCCACTCGTTCAAAAAAATTCTTTCCTGGCTACATTTTCGTGAAGATGACTCTGACAGATGAAACTTGGCATTTAGTTAAAAATGCTACGAAAGTAACTGGTTTTGTTGGTGGTAAAGTTCGTCCTCCAGAAGTTCCAGAACACGAAGTAATGCGTGTTGCGAAACAAATGGAAGCCGGAGCTGAGAAGCCAAAACCAAAAGTAAAATTCTCAGTTGGCGAAAGCGTAATGGTTGTGGACGGCCCGTTCAGCAACTTCAATGGCACGGTTGAAGATATCAACCAAGAAAAGGGCAAGATTAAAGTGTTGGTCAGCATTTTTGGCCGTCCGACACCTGTTGAATTGGATTTCGTTCAAGTCGAGAAGGCTTGATTATTTATAAACCCTTAACTGTGGAGTGGGAATATGGCACGTAAAGTTACAGGCCAAATTAAGCTACAGATACCGGCAGGGAAAGCCAATCCGGCGCCTCCCGTTGGACCGGCGCTCGGGCAGCATGGGGTAAACATTATGGAGTTCTGTAAGCAGTTTAATGCTCGCACGCAAAAAGCGGGCGACACGATCATTCCGGTGATCATTACTGTTTTCTCGGACCGTACGTTTACCTTCATCACCAAAACGCCTCCTGTGTCGATTCTGTTGAAGAAAGCGGCCAAGCTAGAAAGCGGATCTAAAATGCCGCAAAAAGATAAAGTTGGTAAAGTTTCAATGGCGCAAGTCACTGAAATCGCAAAAACAAAACTACCAGACCTCAATTGCATGACGGTCGAATCAGCAATCAATCAAGTTGTTGGTACGGCAAAAAGCATGGGTCTTGAAGTTGTAGGCTAAGGGGACGATTTATGGCTAAAGCAGGCAAAAAATATCGTGCAGGTTTAGAAAAAGTAGATCGTACTCAGCGCTACACTGTAGACCAAGGTGTTCAACTTGTTTTGGATACGGCTCCAGCGAAATTCGATGAATCGATCGATGTGGCTGTAAACCTAGGTGTAGATCCAAAGCAATCGGATCAACAAGTTCGTGGTGCTGTTGCACTTCCTCATGGTCTTGGCAAAAACGTTCGTGTGATCGTGTTTGCTAAAGGTCCAAAGGAAGAAGAGGCGAAAAAAGCAGGCGCGGATTTCGTGGGATCAGATGATCTTGTGACTAAAATCCAAGGCGGCTGGCTCGATTTCGATAAATGTATTGCAACTCCAGACATGATGGCGACTGTTTCCAAAGTGGCAAAGGTATTGGGCCCTCGTGGTTTAATGCCAAACCCAAAAGTAGGAACTGTCACTATGAACGTTGAAGCCGCTGTATCAGCCGAGAAAAAAGGGAAACTGGATTTCCGCGTTGATAAGTCGGGCTTAGTTCATGCCACAATCGGTAAAAAATCGATGGGTATGGTGAAGTTGAAAGAGAATTATCTCGCTTTCATGGCTGTTTTGATGAAAGCCAAGCCAGCTACAAGTAAAGGGATCTATCTACGAGGTGTAACAATCTCAAGTACGATGGGCCCTGGTGTGAAAATGGATTTAAGTCAAACTCAAGCGCTGTTGCAGGCGTAAGATTTTGACAATTTTTAAATGTGTCGCGGTCAAAGAAAGTAGGTATTTGTGAATTCAAAGTTAATTGTAAGCAAAATTCGCTTGCAGCCTACCGAGACGGGCGGAAACCCCAATCTTGAACGCGGTGAAACTATTAACCACTCAGAGGAGGTGTCACGCTTATGATGACAAGAGAGCGTAAGGCACAAGAAATCGCCTCCATTTCGGAAAGCTTCGGTAAAGCGAAGGCTGCGTTTTTGGTGGACCCAAAAGGGCTCAATGTTGAGCAGGTCACTAAACTTCGTAAGACTTTGTTTGCGATAAAAGCTGAAATGAAGGTCGTGAGAAATACTCTGGCTATCCGTGCGATTCAAGAGCACCCAACAATGACATCGTTGAACGATTCATTAGTGGGAACAAATGCAATTGTTTTCGCGTTTGACGACGTTAGTGCCCCAGCTAAGGCACTCTCAGAGTTTCAAAAAGAAATTGAAACTTTGCAGATTAAAACGGGCGTTATGGACGGACGTGCTATGGATGAAAGCCAAATTAAATACTTGGCTACTCTTCCAGGCAAAGAACAGCTACGCGCTCAGTTATTGGGCGTATTGCAGGCTCCAATGTCGAAGATGTTGGGAACTATGCAGGCTGTGCCAGGTGGATTCGCTCGCGTCTTGAATGCTTATAAAGAACAAAAAGAAAAAGCTGGATAAATTTTAATTTTTTTAAATATTTTTGGAGGACAAAATGTCTTTAAATCGTGAAGAAGTAGTAAATTTTTTATCAAATATGCCGGTTATTGAATTAGCCGAAATGATCAAAACCCTTGAAGAGAAGTGGGGCGTTTCTGCTGCTGCTCCTGTTGCAATGGGAATGGCGCCAGGCGCGGCTGCTGGTGCACCTGCTGAAGAGAAAACTGAATTTACAGTTATCTTGAAAGATGGCGGCGCGAACAAAATTAACGTTATTAAAGAAGTTCGTGGCTTGACTGGTCTTGGCTTGAAAGAAGCAAAAGATCTAGTTGAAGGCGCACCAAAGCCAGTTAAAGAAGGCGTTTCTAAGGACGAAGCAAACAAAATCAAAGACGTGTTGGCTAAAGCTGGCGCGACTGTCGAAATTAAGTAATTTCGACGCTTCTGTTCTGTATTCAAGTATGACCTTGTGGGGTCGGTTACTGGCCCCACAAAAAGTAATAATGTGATTTTATAGGAGACAGGATGAATCACACCCCTATTACGGCTTCAAATCTGCGACTCAGAAAGTCGTTTGCGAAAACTAAGCATTTGATCGACATTCCAAATTTGATCGAATTGCAAAAAAAGTCTTACGAGGCTTTCTTGCAAAAAGATGTAGATCCAGATCGTCGTGGAGAACTTGGACTTCAAGGTGTTTTTAAATCAGTATTTCCAATATCTGATTTTAACAATACAGCAAGCCTCGAGTTTGTTAGCTATACGCTAGAGCCGCCGAAATACGATGTGGACGAATGTCGCCAGCGGGGTATGACATATGCGGCTCCTATTAAGGTCACTCTTCGTTTGATCGTTTTTGACGTCGATGAAGAAACTGAAGCACGCAGTATCCGTGACGTAAAAGAGCAAGAAGTTTACTTGGGCGAAATTCCTTTGATGACAGCCAATGGCTCTTTCATCATCAACGGAACTGAGCGAGTGGTTGTGTCTCAGCTACATCGTTCTCCGGGTGTGTTCTTTGATCATGACGGTGGTAAAAACAATGCCTCCGGAAAATTGATTTATTCAGCTCGTGTGATTCCATATCGTGGATCATGGTTGGATTTCGAATTTGATCAAAAAGACTTAATTTATGTGAGAATTGACCGTCGCCGAAAATTCCCGGTGACGATTTTGTTAAAAGCTTTAGGGTACTCAACTGAGCAGTTGCTCGAGTATTTCTATAACCTAGATAACGTAAAAATGAAGAAAGATGGCAAATTGTACCGCACTCTCGACATCGAGAAAATGGCGGGACAACGTGCTCTGTCTGATATCGTGGATCCAAAATCAGGCGAAGTACTGATTAAAGCGGGTCGTCGTATTACTCGTGCTTCAATCAAAAAAGTAAAATCATTAGATTTAAAAGAGATTGAAATTTCACGGGACGATTTAGAAGGAAAAGTTCTTGCAAAGCCATTGATCGATGAATCAACTGGTGAAATCATTGCCGATGCAAATGCTGAAATGTCGAAAGATATCTTGGATCGTGCAACTGAAGCAGGAATTACAGAATTCAAGTTGATCTTCTTTGATGGTTTGGCTGTAGGTCCTTATCTGCGCAACACCTTACTTGTTGATAAAGTGGCAACGAAAGAAGAATCACTTCTTGAGATTTACAAACGTTTGCGTCCAGGTGAGCCACCAACTGAAGAAGCTTCAACTGCATTCTTCCACCGTTTATTCTTCGATCCAGAAACTTATGATCTCAGTGAAGTGGGTCGTTTGAAAATCAATCACCGCTTCAGCATTCCTTTCGAAGAATGCCCTGTGGATCACCGCACATTAACTCAAAAAGATATTTTGAGTGTTGTGCGCACATTGATCGAACTTAAGAATGGCCAAGGTCAAATCGATGATATCGATCACTTGGGTAACCGTCGTGTTCGTTCTGTGGGTGAATTATTAGAAAATCAATACCGCATCGGTTTGGTTCGTATGGAACGCGCAATCCGCGAGCGTATGAGCTTACAAGATGTGGAAACAATGATGCCGCACGATTTAGTAAACGCGAAACCGGTCAACGCCGTAGTAAAAGAATTCTTCGGTTCGAGCCAGTTGTCACAGTTTATGGATCAAACCAACCCACTTTCTGAGATCACGCACAAACGTCGTTTGTCTGCTCTTGGACCTGGTGGTTTGACTCGCGATCGCGCCGGTTTCGAAGTTCGTGACGTACATCCAACGCATTACGGTCGTATTTGTCCGATTGAAACGCCAGAGGGACCAAACATTGGTCTTATTGCGTCTCTTGCGACATTTGCTCGTATTAATGATTATGGATTTATCGAAACTCCTTATCGTAAAGTGGATGAAGGCAAAGTTCGTGATGACATCACGTACATGTCAGCTCTTGAAGAGAGCGGACACTTTATCGCACAAGCCGGTAAGGACGTTGAAAAGAGCAAGTTAACTGCAGACAACCTCACGGTTCGTATCAACGGTGAGTATGAAGTTGTTGAAAAAGATAAAGTTTCATTGATGGACGTTTCACCAAGTCAGTTGGTGTCGATCGCGGCCTCTTTGATTCCGTTCCTTGAGCATGATGATGCCAACCGTGCCCTCATGGGTTCGAACATGCAACGTCAAGCGGTACCACTTCTTAAGTCTCGCGCTCCACTTGTTGGAACAGGCGTTGAGCGCTTAGTGGCTCGTGATTCTGGAACAAGCGTTGTTTGTCAAAATGACGGTATTGTTGAAGAGGTCGATGCAAGTCGTGTGGTTGTTCGTCGTTTTGCAAAAGGTGGCGAGCTTGGAGCGAATGTCGATATTTATAACTTAACAAAGTATCAACGTACGAATCAGAACACATGTTTTAACCAAAAGCCGATCGTAAAGACGGGCGATAAAGTAAAGCGTACAGATATTATTGCCGATGGTCCTTCGACGGAACTTGGTGAATTAGCTCTTGGACAAAACGTCCTCGTCGCGTTCACTCCGTGGATGGGTTATAACTTCGAAGATTCTATCTTGATTTCTGAGCGCCTCGTTCAGGATGACACATACACATCAATTCATATCGAAGAGTTTGAGTGTGTGGCTCGTGATACTAAGCTTGGAAAAGAAGAGATTTCTCGCGATATCGCGAACGTTGGTGAAGAGGCCCTTAAGGATCTCGATTCATCAGGTATTATCCGCATCGGTGCGGAAGTGAAGCCTGGCGACATCTTGGTTGGTAAGGTCACTCCTAAAGGTGAAACTCAACTGTCTCCAGAAGAAAAACTTCTAAGAGCGATCTTCGGTGAAAAAGCCGGTGACGTTCGCGATACATCTTTGCGTGTACCGTCAGGTGTTTCTGGAACTGTGATCGACGCTCAGGTTTACAGCCGTGAAGGTGCAGACCGCGACGAACGTTTGATGTTGATCCTAGATGAGAAGAAAAAGAAACTCGAAAAAGACTTCGGTATCGAGCAAAACGTTATTCGTAACAGTGCCTTGGATAAGTTGAAAGACATCCTTGTTGGCAAAATTACGACAGGCGTTCTCTTGAACGAAGATGGATCGCAAAAATTACTTTCTAAAGGTCAAACCATTGCTGGTGCAGATCTAGAAAGCGTTCCATTCGAACTTTTAAGCTACATCCCACTTGAGCAAGAGCTTGAGTATCAAGTGACTCGAATCATTGATGCCGCCCGTAACCAATTGGATGCGGTAAAAATGGTCTTCACTGAGAAACTCGATCGCTTGAAAAAAGGTGATGAGCTACCTCCTGGTGTTATTAAGATGGTGAAAGTTTATGTCGCCATTAAACGTAAACTTCAGGTCGGTGATAAGTTTGCCGGACGTCACGGAAATAAGGGTGTGGTTTCTAAGGTTCTTCCTGTGGAAGACATGCCTTATTTAGCGGATGGATCTGCCGTCGACATGGTTTTGAATCCGCTAGGCGTACCTTCGCGTATGAATATCGGTCAGATCCTTGAGGTGCACTTAGGTTGGGCGGCTCATGGACTTGGAAACCAATTGGCGAAGTACATCGAAAACTTCAAAGCGGATGAAGCGCGCAAGTCACTTGCTGCCGCATTTGAAGGTGATGAAGAGGTCGTAAAAACCGTAGAATCGGCAGACGATGACTCAATTAAGAAAATGCTTCGTACAGTTCGACACGGGATCCACGTAGCGACTCCGGTGTTTGATGGTGCGAAAGAAAAAGACGTGAAGAGTCTTCTTGCACAAGCGAAAATGCCGTTGGCTGGTCAAACAACATTGTTTGATGGTCGAACAGGCGAGCCGTTCCAAAACAACGTCACAGTCGGTGTGATGTACATGTTGAAACTGCATCACTTAGTGGAAGAAAAGATTCACGCGCGTTCGATCGGTCCTTACTCACTTGTTTCTCAGCAGCCTCTGGGTGGTAAAGCACAATTCGGTGGTCAGCGTCTGGGAGAGATGGAAGTTTGGGCAATTGAAGCGTACGGTGCTGCATACAGCTTACAAGAGTTCCTCACTGTTAAGTCGGATGACGTGGCAGGAAGAACGCGTATGTATGAAAGTATCGTAAAAGGTGAGAACGTCCTCGAACCGGGTCTACCTGAGTCTTTCAACGTATTAGTGAAAGAGCTTCAGAGTTTGGCTTTGAACGTAGAATTAATGGAATCAGACGTGTTGACGGAACAGCCGCACAACACGGTTGAACAATAAGGGGTCAAGAAGTGAAAGATTTATTAAACTTTTTTGATAAACCAAAAGATCCGCTATCGTTTGATGCAGTCCGAATTTCTTTGGCTTCGCCAGAGATGATTCGTGAATGGTCATTCGGTGAAGTGAAGAAACCAGAAACGATTAACTATCGTACTTTCAAGCCAGAACGCGACGGTTTGTTTTGCGCGAAGATTTTTGGTCCTATTAAGGATTACGAATGTCTTTGCGGTAAATACAAACGTATGAAGTATCGCGGAGTGATCTGTGAAAAGTGCGGTGTTGAAGTCACTCAAACTAAAGTTCGTCGTGAACGCTTAGGACACATTGAGCTTGCAACTCCAGTTGCCCATATCTGGTTCTTGCGATCATTACCAAGTCGTATTGGTAACCTTCTTGATCTTTCATTGAAAGATGTAGAACGCGTACTTTACTGCGAAGCTTACATTGTTAACGACCCACTTGAGACAGCTCTAGAACAAGGTCAGATCCTTTCTGAAGAAGCGTATCAAAATGCTTTGAATGAATACGGTCCAAACTTTAAGTGCGGCATGGGTGGTGAGTCCGTTCGCGATATGCTCCGCAAAATCGACGTTGAGTTTTTATCTCGTAAACTGCGCCTTGAATTGAAAGATACAAAATCGGAAGCGCAAATCAAAAAGATCACAAAGCGTTTGAAAGTTGTAGAAGCCTTCAAAAACTCGGTGAACAAACCTGAATGGATGATGCTTGAAGCTCTTCCGGTGATTCCACCGGATCTTCGTCCGTTGGTACCACTGGATGGTGGTCGTTTTGCGACTTCGGATCTGAATGATCTTTATCGCCGTGTAATTAACAGAAATAATCGTTTGAAGCGTCTTCAAGAGTTGAACGCTCCAGACATCATTATCCGTAACGAAAAACGCATGTTACAAGAAGCGGTTGATGCCCTTCTTGATAACGGCCGTCGCGGTAAAACGTTTACAGGTCCTAACAAACGTCCACTTCGCTCTTTAAGTGATATGCTTAAAGGTAAGCAAGGTCGTTTCCGTCAGAACTTACTTGGTAAACGTGTGGATTACTCTGGTCGTTCGGTGATCGTCGTAGGTCCAAACTTGAAATTGCATCAGTGCGGTCTTCCAAAGAAGATGGCGCTCGAGCTCTTCAAGCCATTCGTTTATAACAAATTGGAAGAAAAAGGTTTCGCAACAACAATCAAGCAAGCCAAGAAATTGGTTGAGCAAGAGTCCGTTGAAGTTTGGGATATTTTATCTGATGTGGTGAAAGAGCATCCGGTTCTTTTGAATCGTGCACCAACTCTACACAGACTTGGTATTCAAGCTTTCGAACCAGTACTACATGAAGGCAAAGCGATTCAGCTTCATCCTCTCGTCTGTACAGCGTTCAACGCGGATTTTGACGGGGATCAAATGGCCGTCCACGTTCCTCTTTCTGTGGAAGCACAGGTTGAAGCGCGTGTATTAATGATGTCGACAAATAACGTATTGAGTCCTGCCAGCGGTAAGCCAGTGATCAATCCTACTCAGGATATCGTACTTGGAATTTACTGGCTGACTCGAATTCGCCCAGGTGCAAAAGGCACTGGAAAAGTTTTCGGCAGTGTACAAGAAATTCTTTATGCATTCGAAACGGGCATCATTGATCTACAGGCCGCAGTAAAGTGCCGTATCAATGGTAAATTGGAAGAGACAAGTGTTGGTCGCGCAATTTTAAGCGATATCGTGCCACTTGAGGTTCCATTTGAATCTGTAAACCGCGTAATGAACAAGAAAGCGTTAGCGGACTTGATCGATCGTGGCTTCCGTCGTGCAGGAGCGAAAGCGACTGTAATCCTTGCGGATAAATTGATGGAATACGGTTTTAAATATTCAACTTACGCAGGTATTTCGATTTGCGTGGATGACATGCATATTCCTGCATCAAAAGCGACATTGCTTAAAGATGCGGAAAAGCAAGTTCACGAAATTCGTCAACAGTACGATGAAGGTTTGATCACAGATGGTGAGCGCTACAATAAAGTAGTGGATATCTGGGCGCAAACTGGTGACAAAGTTGCAAAAGAGATGATGAGTCAGCTTGAAAAGCAAAGCTTTGAGGTTGAAGGAAAGAAAGTTGAAAGTGCCAGCTTTAATCCGATCTTCGTCATGGCCGATTCTGGAGCCCGAGGTAGTGCGGCTCAGATTCGTCAGCTCGCAGGTATGCGTGGTCTGATGGCGAAACCATCAGGTGAAATTATCGAAACACCGATCACGGCGAATTTCCGTGAAGGTTTAACAGTACTTCAATATTTCATTTCGACTCACGGTGCTCGTAAAGGTTTGGCGGATACAGCGTTAAAAACTGCGAACTCAGGTTATTTAACTCGTCGTCTCGTGGATGTGGCACAAGATATCGTTGTAAACGAAATCGATTGCGGCACCACAGATGGTATGGACGTTCAACCATTGATGGAAGGCGGAGAAATCATCCAGCCAATCGGTGATCGTATTCTTGGTCGTACAGCTCTTGAGGATGTGACTGAGCCATACACAAACGATGTTATTGTTCGCGCGAATGATGAAATCAACGAAGAGATGGTGAAGAAAATTGAAGAGGCGGGAATCGAACGCGTACGCATTCGTTCAGCTTTGACTTGCCGTACTCGTCGCGGAACATGTGTGAAATGTTATGGCCGTGATTTGGCTCGTGGTAACACGGTCAATCTTGGTGAAGCTGTCGGTATTATCGCCGCTCAGTCGATCGGTGAACCAGGTACTCAGTTAACGATGAGAACATTCCACTTAGGTGGTACGGCTTCTCGTGCGGTTGAGCAATCTGTTCACACAGCTCGCTATGAAGGTAAATTGAAATTCTCTGGTGTTCAGTCGGTACAAAATCGTAACGGTAAATTGACTGTTATGAATCGTAACGGCGACATGATGATTATCGATTCTTCAGGTCGTGAGCGTGAAAGATTCAAACTTGTTTACGGTTCGATTTTGAACTTCAAAGAAGGTCAAGAAGTGAAGAAGGGTGATGTATTGGCTGAGTGGGATCCTTACTCAAATCCAATCGTAGCTGACGTAACAGGTGTGGTTGTTTTCCAAGATATCGAAGAAGGGGTTACGATGTCAGAGCAGGTCGATCCTGTAACTGGCTTCGCTACTAAAGTGATCACAGATAGTAAATCTGCTGAAACTAAACCAACTGTACTTTTAAAAACTGCAAGTGGCGAAAGCATCAATCTTCCAAACCGCAACATTCCGGCACGTTATGTGATTCCGGTTGGTGCGCAGTTGATGATGAGCAACGAGCAGGAAGTGCATGCGGGTGATGTGATTGCCAAAATCCATCGTGAGACAACAAAAACTCGCGATATCACGGGCGGTCTTCCACGTGTTGCTGAATTATTCGAAGCACGTAAACCAAAAGAAGCAGCCATCATTTCTGAAATCGATGGTTATGTGACTTTCGGTAAAGATGTGAAGGGTAAACAGCGCGTGATCGTCACTCCAGAAGTAGGCGAACAAAAAGAATACTTAATCCCGAAAGGTAAACACGTTGCGGTTCGCGAAGGCGAATTCGTAAAAGCGGGTGAAGCGTTGATGGATGGTCCAAGTAATCCGCACGATATTTTAAAAGTATTGGGCGATAAAGAACTTGCGGCTTACCTTGTAAACGAAATCCAAGAAGTTTACCGACTTCAGGGTGTGGGTATCAATGATAAGCATATTGAGATCATCGTTCGTATGATGCTTCGTAAAGTCTCTGTTGTGGAAACTGGCGACAGCCGCTTCCTATCAGGTGAGCAAGTTGAGAAGTATGAGTTTGAAGATGAAAACAACCGCGTAATGAAAGAGGGCGGACAACCTGCGATTGCAGAACCACTTCTTTTAGGTATTACGAAGGTTTCTCTAAGTACGGACAGCTGGATTTCAGCTGCTTCTTTCCAAGAAACGACAAAAGTTTTGACGGATGCAGCTGTAAACTCCAAAACCGATACTTTGAGAGGTCTCAAAGAGAACATCATTATGGGTCGCCTAGTTCCAGCTGGGACAGGTCTATCGGCTTATAAACGATGGAAAGTAGTTGTAGATACAGAGGAAACGGCAGTTTCCGCGTCTTTACCGGGTGGAATGTCTGCCCATACAAGCGCGACACCTGCCCATTAAAAATAATGGGGGCTGACAAGCCCCTAGTTGACGGAATGGGTCGGGGAGGTTATTGTCCCGGCCTTTAAACCCTAGTGGAGAGTAAAGTTAAAAATGCCTACTATTAATCAGTTGATTCGCAAGCAACGTCGGGCTCAAAAATACAAGTCAAAGTCGCCAGCTCTAGATAGCTGCCCTCAAAGACGTGGTGTTTGTACTCGTGTTTTCACAACAACTCCTAAGAAGCCAAACTCAGCTCTTCGTAAAGTAGCTCGTGTTCGTTTATCGAATGGTTTTGAAGTGAACTCTTACATCCCAGGTATTGGTCACAATCTTCAAGAGCACAGTGTGGTTCTTGTTCGTGGTGGTCGTGTAAAAGATCTTCCAGGTGTTCGTTATCACATCGTTCGCGGTGTACTAGATACTCAAGGTGTTCAAGATCGTAAGCGTAGCCGTTCTAAGTATGGCTCGAAAAAACCAAAGAAAACGGCATAAAGCAGGGAATTAAAAAATGTCACGTCGTAAAAGTAGCTACAAAAGAGAAACTCAAGCAGATCCAGTATACAACGATGTAACCGTTGCGAAATTCATCAACAAAGTGATGTTGAGTGGAAAGAAGAGCACGGCTGCTGGTCATTTATATACAGCTCTTGATCAACTTCGCGAAAAAGTTTCTGGTGAAGAGCCTTTAACTGTTTTCAAAAAGGCTTTAGAAAATTGCAAACCGAATTTAGAAGTTCGCTCACGTCGTGTGGGTGGAGCCACTTACCAAGTTCCCGTTGATGTTCGCCCATCTCGCCGTTTAGCTTTGGCTATGCGCTGGATCGTTGAGAACGCACGTGCACGTGGTGAAAAGTCGATGGCTTCTCGCTTAGCTGCTGAACTTGCGGATGCTTATGCAAACCGCGGTAACGCAATTAAGAAAAAAGAAGACGTTCATCGTATGGCAGAAGCAAACAAAGCTTTCTCGCATTACAACTGGTAATCTCTTTTTTAAATTGGACGAGCTATGGCCGTCGGTGATCCTCAAAAGCTCGAAGATTTAAAGTATACCCGTAACATCGGCATCATGGCTCATATTGATGCCGGTAAAACCACGACAACTGAACGCATTCTTTTCTATTCTGGTAAAAGCCATAAAATGGGCGAGGTCCATGATGGCAACACCACTATGGATTGGATGGAGCAAGAGCAAGAACGTGGAATCACAATTACGTCTGCTGCGACCATGCTTCAGTGGAACAACTACCGAATTAATTTAATCGATACTCCGGGACACGTGGATTTCACTATTGAAGTGGAAAGATCATTGCGCGTTCTCGATGGCGCTGTTGCTGTTTTCGATGGTGTAAATGGTGTAGAGCCACAATCGGAAACAGTTTGGCATCAAGCGGATAAATATAAAGTTCCTCGTATTTGCTTTATTAATAAAATGGACCGTGTTGGAGCAGATTTTTGGATGTCCGTTGGGACAATTAAAGAGCGTCTGCAAGCCAATCCTGTTGCTATTCAAATTCCGATTGGAGCCGAAGACAATTTTGTTGGCATGGTCGACCTGATTAGTATGAAAGCTTATGTTTGGTCGAAAGACGGCAGCGGCGATAAATTTAGTGAAACAGAAATTCCTGATGATTTAAAAGCGGACGCCGATGCAGCAAGAGAACAAATGATCGATCAGGTGTCTGCATTTGATGACAACCTCACCAATAAATTTTTAGAAGGTCAGCCGATTTCTGAAGAAGAAATCAAATCGGCCCTTCGACAAGGAACATTAAGTTTAAAAATTACCCCCGTTTTGTGTGGAGCTTCTTTTAGAAATAAAGGGGTGCAACCATTGCTAGATGCAATTGTCGCGTACTTGCCAAGTCCTCTTGATGTCCCAGACATTGAAGGTTTTAGCGTGATCGATGAAACTAAAAAGGTCATTTGCAAAACAGACTTTAAAGAGCCAGCTGCAGCACTTGCATTTAAAATTGCATCCGATCCGTTTGCAGGAAGTCTGACATATATTCGCGTGTATTCTGGTGAAGTGAAAGAAGGCGATGCTTTACTTAACCCGCGCCAAAATAAACGCGAAAGAATTCAGCGTTTAGTAAAAATGCATGCGAACTCGCGCGAAGAAATTAAATCTTTAAAGGCCGGTGATATTGGCGCAGTTGTGGGGCTAAAGTTAACAGCAACCGGTGATACTTTATGTGACCCGGCTCGTTCTGTTGTTTTAGAATCGATCACTTTCCCAGAGCCCGTGATCTCTGTGGCAATTGAAGCAAAGTCGGCGGCTGACCAAGATAAAATGATTCAAGGTTTGAATCGCTTGCAGCAGGAAGATCCGTCGTGTCGAGTGAAAATTGATTCAGAAACAGGACAAATGCTTCTCTCAGGCATGGGCGAGTTGCACCTCGATATTCTCGTTGATCGTTTACTTCGCGAATATAAAGTGAAAGCAAATGTTGGAAAACCACAAGTTTCTTTCCGTGAAACGATATCAGCGCCAGCATCTGCGCAGGGTGTATTTGAAAAAGAAGTGGCTGGCGAAATGCAATTTGCAACTGTTGATTTAGAAGTGTCTCCTCTCGCTCGCGGGTCAGGCGTCACATTCGAATCGAAGGTGGCTGTTGATAAGAAGTTTACGAAAGAGTTCTTAAAGGCTGTCGAACAGGGCGCGCGCGAATCCGCAGAAGTAGGACCGCTTGCTAGTTACTCGATGGTTGATGTAAAAGTTACACTGAAAAACGTCGGTATGCGTGACAAAGAAACGACGGAGATGTCGTTGAAAGTTGCAACAGCTATGGCGTTCCGAGAAGCTGTGCGCAAAGTAAAGGGCGTTTTACTTGAACCGATGTTCTCCCTTGAAATCGTAACTCCGGATGAATTTATGGGCAGCGTGATTGGTGACCTTAATTCGCGCCGCGGCAAGGTTCATTCCATGAGTCCGAAGGGTTCCGGCCAAGTCATTAAGGCCGAAGCGCCATTGATGACGATGTTCGGATATGCCACAGATCTGCGTTCTATGAGCCAGGGACGCGCTAGTTTCAGTATGGAGTTCTTGGAGTACTCTCCGGTGCCTCCAAAAGTAGAGCAAGAGATCATGACCCACTTGGGACGCTAACTCGCTCCCACAGCGGATTTTAGATTTTTCCAATACCTGTCAACTTTTACTTGCATTGCAGAAGCGTTCTTGGCATTCTCGCCCCCTCGTAACGAATTGTTCCTGGGCCTTAAAAGCTTCAAGTCAGCGAAATCGATAAGTTTTTGCTGAAACTAAAGCTGGATGGTTGCAGGAATTGTTTTTTTGTTTCAAAGAAGGTTGGACTATGCAGAGCCAAAAAATCCGTATCCGATTAAGAGCGTTTGATCACAAGCTCCTCGACCAATCGACAAAAGAGATTGTCGATACAGCACGCCGAACTGGCGCGCGCGTCGCAGGACCGATTCCACTTCCGACACGAATCAACCGCTATACAGTTCTTCGTTCTCCGCACGTAGATAAAAAATCTCGCGAGCAGTTCGAAATTCGCACACACAAGCGCATGTTAGATATTCTAGAGCCAACACAGCAAACGATCGACCAATTGATGAAGTTGGATCTTTCTGCTGGTGTTGATGTTGAAATTAAATTGTCAGTTGTTTGAGGTAGATCATGAGCGAGAGCAACGAAAATACAAATTCTGGTGATGTAAAGTTGAAGGCCATATTCGCAGTTAAAGTGGGTATGTCTCAAGTTTACGACGACAGCGGAGAATTAATCCCTGTAACTGTTTTGAAATATGAAACCAATGTTGTTTCACAAGTTAAGACAGAAGAAAAAGATGGTTACACAGCCGTGCAGGTTGCTTTGATTCCAAAGCGTGTGACTCGTACAACTGAAGCCCGCAAAGCTCACCTAAAAGGTGCAGGCTTTGAAAATGGCGCAACTTATGTTCGTGAAATCCGCCAAGCTCTTCCAGAGGGCGTTGCGGTTGGACAAAAAGTTTCCATCGACTCAGTTGCAAAAGGCGACACAGTTGTTTTGACTTCGCAGTCTAAAGGTAAAGGTTTCGCGGGTTCGGTAAAGCGCTGGCATTTAGCTGGTGGTCCTGCCACTCACGGATCGCATTTTCACCGTCGCCCAGGTTCAAGCGGTAACAGAACTTGGCCAGGTCGAGTCATGCCAGGAAAGAAATTTCCAGGTCACTTAGGTGCGGAAGCTACAACAGTTAAAAACGTACAAATCGTAGATGTTATTCCTCAGGAAAATGTTGTTTTAGTTAAAGGCGCAGTTCCTGGCGCGCGTAACACTCTCGTTACATTGATGAAGGCGTAAGTAGTATGGCAAACGTTGATGTTTTAAATTGGGATAAGAAAAAAGTAGGTTCAGTAGAACTTGATAAGGCCGTTTTCGAAGCTCCTGTGCGCAAAGATCTTTTGCACACAGTGACTCGTTGGCAGTTGGCTTGCCGCCGTCAAGGAACTCATCAAGCTAAACTTCGTGCAGAAGTAAGCGGTGGTGGTAAGAAGCCATTCAAACAAAAGGGAACTGGTAATGCTCGTCAAGGTACGATCCGTTCTCCTTTGATGCCTGGTGGAGCGGTTATTTTTGGCCCTCGTCCACGCTCATATGCTTACAATTTACCTGCAAAAGTTCGTAAAGCAGGTCTTCGCTCAGCTCTTTCGCATTTATTTGCTGAAGGAAAAATATCAGTTGTTGAAGATATGGCGAGTGAAGGAAAAACCAACGAATTAGCTAAGCGCTTGAAGAAATTTGGCACAGATAAAGCAGTATTGGTTGATGTCGCGGCAAACGATAACTTTAAGCGCGCATCTCGTAACATGAAATCAGTGAAGTACTATGCTGTTGAAGGTGTGAATGTTTACGATCTTCTTAAGTATGACCACTTGATTATGACCAAAGAGTCCGTTGCAAAAATCACGGCTCGTTGTCAGGCGGAGTAATTTTATATGATGTATGTGATCAAAAGACCTCTAGTTACAGAAAAAAACAGCATGCTTTCTGAGCAGGGCGTGTATGTTTTTGAAGTGGATCAAGAGGCGACAAAAACAGATATCCGATCAGCCGTTGAGAAATACTTCCGAGTGAAAGTGGCGTCTGTTCGTACGGCCATTTGCCGTGACCGCGCAAAAGTCACGCGTTTGGGTGTTGGAAAGAAGAAATATTGGAAGAAAGCCATGGTGAAGCTCGCGCCAGGCCAAAAAATCACATTGTTTGAGGGAGCATAATCCATGGGCGTGAAAGTTTTTAGACCACGTAGTCCTGGCCGTCGCGGAATGACGGGATATGATTTCAAAGAGATCACAAAAGATACTCCGGAAAAATCATTAACCACAAATTTACGCCGAGTTTCTGCTCGCGGAAATCATGGTATGGTGACTATGCGCCACCAAGGTGGCGGTCATAAGCGTCGCTATCGTATTATTGATTTCAAACGTACAAAAGATGATGTTCCAGCAACAGTAGCTGCGATCGAGTACGATCCAAACCGCACATGTCGTATTGCTCTTCTTCATTATAAAGATGGGGAAAAAGCATATATTATTGCGCCAATTGGTCTAAAGGTTGGAGATGTAGTTGTATCGGGAACTGCATCGGATATTAAGCCAGGTAATTGCTTACCTCTAGCTTCGATTCCGGTAGGTACAATCATTCACAATGTTGAGCTTCGTCCAGGCAAGGGTGCACAAATCGCACGCGGAGCCGGAGCAGAAGCGACTTTGGTTGCGAAGTTAGGTCAGTACTGCCAGGTGCGTATGCCTTCGGGTGAAGTTCGACAAATTCTTTCCACTTGCCGTGCAAGCATTGGCCAAGTTGGAAATACAGATCACGAAAATATTCAGATTGGTAAAGCGGGTCGTAATCGTTGGCGCGGGATTCGTCCAGGCGTTCGCGGTATGGCGATGAATCCGGTCGACCATCCACTCGGTGGTGGTGAAGGTCGCGGTAAAGGTCATCATCCTGTAAGTCCTTGGGGTCAGCCATCAAAAGGTTATAAGACTCGACATAACAAGCGCACTAACAAGATGATCGTTAAACGAAGAAATCAGAAGTAAGGGAGTAGACTGTGGCTCGTTCGGTAAAAAAAGGTCCGTTTCAAGATCACCACTTGGTGAAGAAAATTGATCACGCTAAATCTTCTGGCGATAAAAAAGTTATTAAGACTTGGTCACGCCGTTCAACAGTGACTCCTGATGCTGTTGGTTTGACGTTTGCGGTACATAACGGACGTAAGTTTGTTCCGGTTTATGTGTCTGAAAATATGATTGGTCATAAATTTGGTGAATTTGCTCCGACACGTTCGTTCAGCGGACACTCGGAGAAAAAGGCGCAGGCCGCTCCAGCAGCTCCTGCAGCGAAGAAGTAAGTGAGGCGATAAATGGAAGTTAAAGCGACTTTAAAACACGCACGTATCGGAGCTCAGAAAGCACGGCTTGTAGCCGATAGCGTTCGCGGCCTTGACGTGAATGAGGCGATCAAATCGCTGACATTTATGCGCAAAAAAGGTGCGGGCTTGATGAAGAAACTCATCGAATCAGCTGTAGCGAATGCAGAAAATAAGAAAGTCATCGATGTCGACAATTTGTATGTGAAGACCGTGATGGTAGACGAAGGCCCAACGCTGAAGCGTTTCCGCCCTCGTGCTCAAGGTCGCGCATTTATGGTGAAGAAGAAGCTAAGTCATATCAACGTCGTCTTGGACGAGAGGTAATTGAAGCGTGGGACAAAAGATTCATCCAATTGGACTTAGAGTAGGTGTGATTCGAACTTGGGATTCTCGATGGTATGCCAAAGGCAAAAACTATAAGGAATTCTTGCAAGAAGATTACCGTCTTAGAAAATACATCAAGACGAAATTGAAGCACGCGGGTGTTGCGAAAGTTGAAATTGAGCGCGCAGCAAACAAAGTGAAGTTGATTATATCAACTGCACGTCCGGGTGTTGTGATCGGTAAAAAAGGAACTGGAATTGATGCATTAAAAGCAGATATTCAAAAATTAACTCCTAACGAAGTGTTTTTGAATATCCAAGAAGTTCGTAAGCCAGATTTGGATGCGCAACTTGTTGCTGAAAATATCGCTCTTCAATTGGAAAAGCGTATTTCTTGGCGCCGAGCTCTTAAGAAGGCGATGGCTTCTGCTGTTCGCGGTGGAGTTCGTGGAATTAAAATTCGTGTAAGTGGTCGTTTGGACGGAGCAGAGATTGCTCGTTCTGAGTGGTACAACGAAAAGAGCGTACCTCTTCATACTCTTCGCGCTGATATCGATTACGGTACGGCTGAAGCATTGACGACATACGGATTGATTGGAATGAAAGTTTGGATCTATCGCGGTGACGTGTTCACAGCGAAGGAAGCTGAGGAGGCAGGTCGTGTTAAGTCCTAAGCGCGTTAAGTGGAGAAGACAACATCGTGGCAGATTCACCGGTTTCGCTGTTCGCGGCAGCAAACTTTCATTCGGCGATTTTGGTATCGCTGCAGTTGAAAGTGGACGCTTGAGCTCGAGACAACTTGAAGCCAGTCGTATTGCGATCAGCCGCTCGGTAAAGCGTGGTGGTAAATTGTGGTTACGCATTTTTCCAGATCGTCCTTTGACGAAGAAACCGGCCGAAACTCGAATGGGTTCGGGTAAAGGTGCTCCGGAATTATGGGTCGCTATTGTTCAACCAGGAAGAGTTTTGTTTGAAATGAACGGTGTAACTAGAGAACAGGCTGCTGAAGCCTTTCGTTTAGCTGCCCATAAACTTCCTTTTAAAACGAAGTTTATTGCACGGGAGTGATTGTGAAATTTGAAGAGATTAAAGATTTAACAGTCGAAGAATTAAGAAAGAAAATGGTGGCAACTCGAGAAGAATTATTCGAGATCACTATGAAGCATTCTCTAGGTCAGGTTGCGAGTCCTATCATCATCCGTCATAAAAGACGTGATTTGGCTCGTATGCACACGGCTTTGAATGTGAAGCTGAAACGCTAAGTGAGGAAGAAATGGCGAAGTCGAAAGTAGAAACAGAAACTCCAGTCCGCGGCCGCACTCCAGAAGTGGAAGGCAAGGTCGTTAGCAATAAGATGCAAAAGACAATCTCAGTTGAGGTTTTTCGTCTTGTGCGTCACGCGAAGTACGGAAAGTACATTCGTAAATCGTCTGTGTTCAAAGCACACGATGAAAAGAATGAAGCACGTATGGGCGATAAAGTTGTTATCGCGGAATCAAGACCATTGAGCAAAACGAAGCGTTGGCAGTTGGTTAAAATTACTGAGAAAGCACCACAGCAGGAGGTTTTACATGATTCAGATGCAAACTAAACTGCGTGTAGCTGACAACTCTGGTGCGCGTGAAGTTCAATGTATTAAAGTTTTGGGTGGCAGTAAAAGACGTTACGCTTCTATCGGTGACATTATTGTTGTGTCAGTGAAAGACGCGCTTCCTGGATCAAAAGTGAAAAAGGGCGATAAAGCAAAAGCTGTTATCGTGCGCACGATCCAAAAAATTCGTCGCCCTGACGGTAGCTATATTCGTTTTGATGATAATTCGGCTGTTTTGATTAATGCAGCGAAAGAACCAATTGGTACTCGTATTTTCGGCCCTGTAGCAAGAGAACTTCGCGCGAAGCAATTCGTGAAGATTGTGTCTTTGGCTCCAGAAGTTATTTAACGGAGAAGTCCAGTGACAGAGATACAGAGCAAATACAAAAAAGAAATTATTCCGGCGCTGATGAAGCAGCAGGGATATAAGAGCGTTATGCAAGTGCCAGACTTGGAAAAAGTCGTGCTTAACGTATGTACAAGTGAAGCTGTTCGTAACCCTAAAGTTCTCCAAACTGTAGTGGACGAGTTAACAGCCATCACAGGCCAAAAAGCTGTGATCACAAAATCCAAAAAGGCGATTTCGAACTTTAAACTTCGAGAAAACATGCCAATTGGAGCTACTGTGACACTTCGTCGTGACAGAATGTGGAGTTTTTTAGAGCGCCTTGTGAACTTCTCACTTCCGCGAGTGCGAGACTTTCGTGGTCTTTCCCCGCGTGGGTTTGATGGACGTGGCAACTATAACATGGGCTTAAAAGAGCAGATCGTTTTCCCTGAAATTGACTACGATAAAGTAGATGCAATGAGAGGGATGAATATCACGATCTGTACAACGGCAGATAGCGATGCAGACGGAAAAGCTTTACTAGAGCATCTTGGCATGCCTTTTAGGAAGAAGTAGGAGTCGACGGGAATATGGATACAATTGCAGAATTTTTGACTCGAGTACGAAACGCAGGTTTAGCGAAACACGAAAAAGTGGACATTCCTAGTTCGAATGTGCGCATGGGTATCGCAAAAATCCTTCAAGAAACTGGTTACATTCGCAGCTTTAAAACAGCACGCGATGGTAAGCAGGGAATTATGCGTGTGTATTTAAAGTATAATGAAAAGGGCCGACCGGTGATTAATGCGATTAAACGCGCAAGCCGTCCAGGACGCCGCCTTTATATTAAAGCTACAGAAATCCCAAGTGTAAGATCTGGTTTTGGCTTAGCAATCGTAAGCACGAATCGTGGAATTATGAGTGGAGATGACGCCAAGAAAGAAAACTTGGGTGGCGAACTGATTTGTCAGGTTTGGTAGGGAGAAACTATGTCGCGTATTGGAAGAGCTCCTGTTTATTTTGATAAGGCTGTGCAGGTTACTGTGAATGGTGATGCAGTTGTAGTTAAGGGTGCAAAAACATCAATGACTGTAAAATTGCGTCCTCAAGTAAAAGCGAAAGTTGAAGATGGTAAAATCGTTTTGACTCGTGCAAACGAAGATACTGAGACACGCGCTTATCACGGTTTATATCGCGCACTTTTGCAGAATGCGGTTGTGGGTGTAACTAAAGGTTGGACTCGCGAACTTGAGCTGAATGGTGTGGGATATCGTGCAAACGTTGCCGGTAAAAAATTGGAACTTACTTTAGGGTTCAGTCATCCAATTTCTTACGGAATCCCTGATGGAATTGAAATTAAAGTTGATAAGCAAACAAAAATTATTGTGACTGGCGCCAACCGAGATCTTGTGGGTCAAGTAGCAGCGAAAATTCGCGGCTTCCGTCCACCAGAGCCATATCTTGGTAAAGGTGTTAAATATGCAGATGAACGAATTCGTCGTAAAGCTGGTAAGTCAGCAGCGAAATAAGCGAGGTTGAAGGTGTCGATTCGAATTAAGTATGGCCGTACAACGGCGAAGAAAACGAAAGCACGCTTAAAAACAAAAGCGCGCATCCGTAAAAAAGTGGAAGGCTCAGAAGAGCGCCCAAGACTCGCGATTTATAAAAGCGGGAAGCATATGTATGCTCAATTGATCGATGATCAAGCGGGACGTACACTGGTATCGGTTTCAACTTTGTCTTTAGACATTAAGAAGTCGGGCAATAAAGATGCGGCTAAAACAGTGGGCACTGAAATCGCAAAACTGGCCGTAAGTAAAAAAATTAAAGACGTAGTATTTGATCGTAGTGGATATGTTTATCACGGGCGCGTACGAGCAGTGGCTGAAGGCGCTCGCGAAGCCGGATTGAACTTTTAAGGAGTGTGAGAGTGGAAGCTCAACAACAACCAGGTGAATTACAAGAACGAGTGGTCGCAATTAAACGTGTGGCCAAAGTGGTAAAGGGCGGTCGACGCTTTTCATTCGCAGCACTTGTCGTAACGGGCAATAACGCGGGTGAAGTTGGTTTCGGAACTGGTAAAGCCGGTGAAGTACCAGAGGCGATTGGCAAAGCCGGTCGTATCGCGAAGAAGTCATTGCAAAAAGTGAATCTCAAAGAAATGCGAACCATTCCTCACGAAGTGGTTGGTACTTTTGGGGCTGCGAAAGTGATTTTGATCCCAGCTGCTCCTGGTACAGGAGTTATTGCGGGTGGTCCGGTGCGAGCCGTACTTGAGGCCGCAGGCGTAAAAGATATTTTAACAAAGTGTGTGGGCACAACAAATCCACACAATGCAGTTCGTGCGACACTAGATGGGTTGAGTCAACTTATCAGCGCTCGTCCGGTATTGGATTAAGGCGAGGTTCAGGATGGCAAAGTCATTTCGTTTAACATTAAAGCGAAGTTTGATCAGTACAACGAAAACACAACGAGAAACAGCTCGTTGCTTAGGACTTAGTCGTCCTAATCAATCAGTTGTGGTGAAGGACAATCCGGCTATGCGTGGTCAGGTTCTCAAGATCCAGCATCTCTTGGATGTACAGGTGGAGAAGTAAAATGAGTTTGTTATCACAATTAAGCCCAAAAGAAGGTTCAACACATTACAGAAAAGTGATTGGTCGTGGTCGCGGTTCTGGTATGGGTGGCACGTCAACTAAAGGTAATAAAGGCCAAAAAGCTCGATCTGGTGGAAAAATTCGCTGGGGCTTTGAGGGTGGTCAAATTCCTTTGGCTCGCCGCATGCCAAAAGTTGGTTTTAAAAATACAAATTTTCGTGTTCGTTATGAGATCGTCAATCTTTCCCAGCTGGAAAAACTATCCGGTGATATCACTCCGGAAAGCTTAGTTAAAAAAGGCTTGATCGATGCAAATTGTCGAGTCAAAGTTTTAGCTCACGGTGAGCTTAAAAAAGGTTTAACTGTAAAGGCTCACAAATTTAGCGCTGCTGCAAAAGCGGCTATCGAAGCAGCTGGCGGAAAGATTGAGGTCTTAGAATAGTGGCATCACAAGGTTTTACATTTCCAACTGAGCTTCGCAAAAGAATCTTGTTCACATTAGCGGCACTCGCGATTTATCGCATTGGTGTTCACGTTCCAACTCCGGGCGTGGATGGTTTGGCTGTTATGTCATTTTTTAAAGCACAAAGTGCTGGTATCTTTGGTTTATTTAATCAATTTACCGGTGGTGCTCTAGAAAAATTCAGTATTTTTGCTCTTGGAATTATGCCGTACATTTCGTCTTCAATTATTTTTCAGCTGTTACAATCTGCGGTTCCATACTTGGAATCTCTGAAAAAAGAAGGCGAACACGGTCGTCGTAAAATCAATCAGTATACTCGGTATGCCACTGTCGTATTAGCCATTGTTCAAGGCTATGCAATGGCGACTTGGTTACAAAATTCAAACTCGCCGGAAGGACATCCTCTGGTTGTCACTCCGATGTTTGGCTTTATTCCGTTTACAGTTTTTACCATCATTACTTTAACTGCCGGCACATGTTTTATCATGTGGCTTGGTGAGCAAATTACTGAGCGTGGAATTGGGAATGGAACAAGTTTGATCATTTTCTCTGGTATTGTGGCCGGTATACCTAAGGGCGCAGTCAACCTAGTAGAAATGGTGCAAAACAAACAAATCATGGCTGGTTTAGCGTTGCTAATTGTTCTTGGAATGGTGGCAGTTGTTGCTGCAATCGTCTTTATGGAGGTTGGTCAACGCCGTATTCCTATTCAATATTCGATGCGTGCGTCGGGTAAAGAGGGAATGGGACAACAGCAAAGTCATTTACCGTTAAAAGTAAATTTCTCGAACGTAATTCCACCAATATTCGCATCGAGCTTATTGATGTTTCCAGCCACTATGGCTCAATTTATTCACACGCCATGGATGCAGAACTTGCAACAGTCATTAACTCCGCAAGGCTCCATTTATAATGTGTTGTTTGTTTCTTTGATTGTGTTCTTCTGCTTTTTCTATACAGAAATCGTATTTAATCCGACTGAGGTTGCTGACAACTTGAAGAAATACGGTGGTTTTATTCCTGGTGTTCGCGCAGGTAAAAGTACAGCTGATTACATCAAAAAAGTTTTAGATCGTTTGACTGTTGTTGGTGCAATTTATTTAAGTGTAATTTGTATTCTTCCAGGTCTTCTCATTGATTACTTTAAAGTTCCATTCTATTTCGGTGGGACAAGTCTTTTGATCTTGGTTGGTGTCGCCTTAGATACAAGCCAACAAATTCAATCGCATTTGCTGACAGCTCGTTATGAAGGTCTTCTCAAAGGCGTCAAAATGAAAAGTCGGAGGGTACAATATTGAATATCCTTCTTTTCGGCCCTCCAGGGGCGGGAAAAGGGACTCAATCCGCCCTGCTTGTTGAACGCAAGCGCATGAAACATATTTCGACTGGTGATTTGTTTCGAGCAGCAATTAAAAATCAGACACGGTTAGGTCTTGAAGCCCGAAAGTATATGGATAAAGGACAGTTGGTCCCAGACTCCATTACAATTGGAATGGTTGAAGAAGTATTTATGACCTTAAATGGTCAGAGTTTTATATTAGATGGTTTTCCTCGCAATGTGGCCCAAGGGGAAGCCTTAGAGAATTTGTTAAAGGGCCACGATTTGACAATTGATAAAGCCCTCTTCCTCGAAGTTCCAATCGACCAATTGATGGGAAGATTGACAGGGAGAAGAGTATGTACGGCATGCGGTGCAACATATCATGTTACAGCTTCTCCTCCTAAAAAAGAGGGAGTTTGTGACAAGTGTGGTGGTTCAGTGATTCAGCGTGCAGACGACAAGGAAGACGTCATCCGCACTCGATTAATGGCCTATGAGGAGAGTACAAAGCCTCTAAAGGACTATTATAAGAGCGCAAATAAGTTGGTGGTGATTAACGGACTCGGAGCCACTGAAGAAGTTTACGGGCAGATTGAAAAACAATTGCTCTGACAAGAAAAAACCAGTGAAAAAACCTGGACTTGTCAATAAGCAGATGCTAATTTCTGCCTTCGCAATTTTAAGTGGTGCAGTGTGTGCACGGAAATTTTTAAAATTTCCAAATGATATTGAATGGTTAGCTTAGGGACAGCAAATGAAAGTTAGAGCTTCAGTTAAACAAATCTGTAACAAGTGCAAAGTGATTAAACGTCGTGGTGTTGTTCGCGTTATTTGCGAAAACCCCAAGCATAAGCAAAGGCAGGGTTAATAAATGGCTCGTATTGCAGGCGTCGACTTACCTCGAAATAAACGTCTAGAAGTCGCATTGACATATATCTATGGTGTCGGTCGTAAAAGAGCGGCATACATTATGAAAGAAGCGGGTTTTGAAAAAACCCTTCGCACGGACCAATTAACTGACGAACAGATGGCACGTATCCGTAGCATTATGGATAAGAGCTTTAAAGTTGAAGGTGATTTACGTCGTGAAATCGGGATGTCAATTAAGCGTCTGATGGACCTTGGTTGCTATCGCGGACTTCGTCACAAGAAGGGACTTCCAGTTCGTGGGCAAAGAACAAAATCAAATGCTCGTACTCGAAAAGGTCCTCGTAAAACAGTTGCAAACAAAAAAATGGCAGTGATGTAAGAGGTATATAGAAATGGCAAATGAACAAAGCGCTGGTGCAGTAGAGAAAAAGCCAGCGAAGAAAAAAACCAAAAAGAACGTTCCAACGGGACGTTGCTATATTGAAGCTGGTTTTGGAAATACAATCGTAACGATGACTGATATCGTGGGCAATACAGTTTGCTGGTCATCTGCGGGAATGCTCGGCTTTAAAGGTAGCCGTAAAGGAACTCCGTTTGCAGCGCAAGTTGCGGCGGAAGACGCGGCCAAAAAGGCCATTGAAAATGGAATGAAGTCTGTTGATGTTTTCCTAAATGGTCCGGGTGCAGGTCGTGAGCCAGCAATTCGTGCCTTAGCAGCAGCAGGTTTGAGAGTAAGTACTCTTCGTGACATCACACCGGTTCCTCATAACGGTTGCCGTCCTCCGAAGAGAAGAAGAATTTAATTTTTTGCAAAAGAAAAGGAGAGGTTGCGCGTGTCAGAATTAACTATGCAGCCCCACTATTACAAATTTTGGCGTGAACTGATTAAACCGAAAGGTTTTGAAGTTGAACGTGAGAGCTTAACTGATCGCTACGGGAAATTTCATATTCGCCCGTTGGAACGCGGTTACGGCGTAACTTTAGGAAACTCATTGAGAAGAGTATTACTTAGCTCAATGATGGGTTCTGCGGTTTCGGCTGTAAAATTTGAAGGCGTTCTTCATGAATTCAGCACGATCCCAGATGTGCTTGAAGACGTGACAGATATTATTTTAAATTTAAAAGAAATTCGCTTTAAGCAATATGATCCTGAACTTAAAACTCTTCGTATTTCGAAGCAGGGCCCAGGCACTGTAACAGCGGCAGATATTCAATTATCTGACAATGTTGAAGTTTTGAATCCAGATCAACATATTGCGACTCTTGGTAAAGACGCCAAGTTCGAAGCTGAGTTGATGGTGACTTTTGGTCGTGGATTCATCGAAGCCGATGCTCGTGCTCAAGAATTGCCAGTTGGTTTTATCGCGGTTGATGCGCTTCACAGCCCAATCCGACGAGTCAACTACAACGTATCTGCAGCACGTGTTGGTCAAAGAACTGACTACGATGCATTGACTGTAGAAGTTTGGACAGATGGTTCTCTTCGTCCAGAAGAAACTGTAGCTTTGGGATCTAAGATTCTAAAAGAACAACTGCAGATCTTCTTAACGTTCGACGAATCCATGGAGCCAGTTGAAGAAGAAAAAGAAATGAAATCTCCTCAGTTGAACGAAAATCTTTTCCGTTCAGTAGATGATTTGGAACTTTCTGTTCGCAGCGCAAACTGCTTGAAGAATGCAAACATTCGCTACATTGGCGAGCTTGTTTGTAAGTCTGAAGCTGAAATGTTGAAAACCAAAAATTTTGGACGCAAGTCTTTGAACGAAATTAAAGAAATTTTGTCGAACATGGGCTTGTCACTAGGAATGAAGATCGATGGATGGCCACCAGTTGGTTGGGATCCAAACAATCCTCAGAAGCCTGCGGCACCAGCAGCACCTGCAGCTCCGCGTCCGCCTCAGCAAAGTTAAATTTTGGAGTATAGAAGATGAGACACAGAACACATACACACTCTTTTGGCCGCAAGCAGGGACCACGTTTGGCTCTGATGAAAGGTCTTGTGAACTCTTTGGTTGAGCACGGTCGTATTCGTACAACTGTAGCAAAAGCAAAAGAACTTCGCCGTCATGTTGAAAAGGCGATCACGCTTGGTAAAAGCGGTGATATGCATGCGCGACGTTTGTTGATGTCTCGTTACAACAACGAAAATACAGTTGCTGTGATCGTGAATGACTTGTCGAAGCGTTTTAAGACACGTGCTGGCGGTTACACACGTATCATCAAGAACGGATACCGTCCTGGTGATAATGCAGACATGGCGTTGATTGAATTTGTTGATTACAAGCTTCCAGAGCAAGGTACAGCCGATACGAAAGTAAAAGGCGATAAAGGCGCTGTGAAGAAAGCAAAAGCAGCTTCTAAGGTTCGTGCGAACTCTAGAAAGACTTTGCGTAAGAGCCAATCTAAAGCGCGACAAGTTTCTCGCCGTAAGAATTTAACTCCAAGCTAATTTAAAAAAATTAACTTCGGATTAAAAAGGAAGGCCAAAAGCCTTCCTTTTTTAATTTGTGAAACCTGATGGGCTTGCAAGTTTCCGTGCGCGCAAAGTGTAGACGGCTTGCTCAGTCTATGATGAGATGCCAGTATGAATTCCCATTTAAAAGGCATTATTGGTGTATTGATTGCTGCAGGAGTTTTGGGCTCTGTGTGGTGGGTGTATCGTGAGTCTCTGCTCGAGGGGATGCGGGCTTCCGACGGTGCAAGAGCCATGAATGAGATGGAGCAAAATGGTGTTCCGCAGGTGATGCTCACAGGTTTGGACGGTAAGACTTTCGATATTCGGCAATTTGAAGATAAAATCGTGATTGTTAATTTTTGGGCTTCTTGGTGTGCCCCATGTGTGGAAGAATTTCCTTCAATGCTAAAGCTTGCTTCTGTTTTGCCAAAGGATTTGGTCATTTTGGCGATTTCTGGAGATCAAGATGTGAGTGCTGTGCAGGCTTTTTTAAAAGTGTTTCCGGAGCGACCTGAGAATTTTAAAATCTTTATGGATTCAGATCAGGCGATTGCTAAAAAATTTGGGACACAAGTTTTGCCTGAATCTTATGTGTTGAAGCGTGGATTGAAAATTTTTAGAAAAATTGTTGGCACAGAAAAGTGGGATAGTGAGAATGCTATTCAATTCTTTAAAGCTATGGCCGAGGCTCCACATTAAGTTTGCGCAGCCTCGTTGGATTTATCAAAATTTTTTTACCGATAAGTAGATTTATAAATGTAATAGGTGACACCTGAGCATGCAGCAAAGCCTACGGCTCCGCTGAGACCATGCATTGTCGGGTCACTGAGAGCAGGAAATAGTAGGGCCGCTCCAGTGAGAGCTGGGCCACTCATGGCTGCGGTAGTTGGATCAATTGTTGAGTAACTGGCTACAGTTATGCCGAGAGAGCCAAAAGTAGCAAAAAAACTGATGCCACAACCGAGAACAGCCGCGCCGATATGAGATAAAAACGCAGTTTGCTGTCCCTCATTTTTTGCCGCCAAGAGCAGCTGCTGAGTTTCCTCTGCAATTGAAGCGTCACTAGAGCAAAGAGGAAGCTGTAAATTATTTAAATTTACTTTGTTGAGATCTGGGTATTGCACACATACAGGGATTTCGTTTTCTACGCGTACAATGCCAAGTACTTTACTTTTAGGTGAAGAAGGGGCATTGGGAGCAACGACTCCGAAAGCAAACGCCGAATTTGTAAAAGTGAAAACAAGAAGGTTAAGACTTACAAAAAATAACTTCATAACATGTCCTATTCGTTAATATTCAAAATTGGGATTATTCAATGCAAAACGAGAGCCATCATAGACTGTATTTTTTTGATAGTTTCAAAGTGCGGCGGACAAAACGACTTTAAAGAGCTGCTCGAGGCCTATTCGAGGCTTGTCGTGGTGGAATTGCGGATTCCATACTAATTCTGCAAGTGAGTCGGAGATACTGAAGAGTGCGGCCGCTTCGACTTTGCGATGTTCCGCGACAGCAAAAAGGGCGGAAGCTTCCATTTCCACAGTGAGAATTCCTTGAGATTGATATGTGCGCGCCTCATCCACTGTTTCGCGGTAAATGGCATCCGTTGTCCAAGTGGGCCCATAATGAAAGGGAAGGGGTGTTGCGATTAAGGCTGCTTTTATTTTTTCGTTTAAAGTTTCTGTAGGATAAGACCATTCGCTATCAGGTAAATAATGATAGGATGTACCTTCGTCCCGAAGCGCTTTCGCGCACAAGACCAGATCGCCGATTTGAATATTTTTTTGCAAAGTTCCGGCCATTCCAACAATGATAAACTTTTTTACTCCCCACGCAATAAGCTCTTCCATTGTGAACGCAGCTCCGGGAGCTCCAATAAATCTTTGGGTGACCGCCACTTTTCCATTTGTCTCTGATAGCGCATGAACAAAAGAAAAAAAACCAGAGTAAGGCACAGTTTTGTGATTCTTTTTAATCCAGTTTAAAAATCCAGTATGAAAACAAAGAATGACAGATTCGGGTGGTGGCTCAGTGGGTAGGCGATTCTTCTTTTTGATATATTGTAGAAAGGCCTCAGGCGAAACGAGGACTTTCGCCTGAGATTTGTGCTTGAATCGAGGCAGAGACATTAGAAGCCAAACTTCTTCTTGAGATCTTGAATGGCCTTTTCGCCTTCCTTCTTGATCTTATCATTGGAAGAGCCTTGTTGGCTTTTCGCATCTTTTTCTAATGAGTTTTTCGCTTGATTGAGCTCGGTCTGCTTCTTATCCATCGATCCAGTCAGCTGCGACTTGAGTTTATTAATCTCAGTATCGATCTGAGCCTTTTGAACCTTAATTTTATCGTCAACCATAGCTTTCAGCTGAGCGCGCGCTTTATCAATTTGCATTTGGATTTGCTTTTTAAAAGCGTTGTTGAGCTCTTGACCGAGGTTGGAGTTGATATTGAGAGAGAAATCATCCCAGCTGCCAACTGCGTTCGCGTTGAGAGTGAGGGCAGGAAGGGATGTGACGACTCCTGTGAGCATTTCTTGAACCGTCGAGTTCTTGGCTTGCACATTGAATTGATTGTCTTTGAATACACTGTCCATGCCAACTTCAAGGCGCATGTTTTGAAGTACGGCTTGGAAATTGGATTGTCCAGTGGCTTTATCTAACGACAGCTTTACATCACTTGAATCCGACAGTTGAAGTGGACTGAGTGGGAAGCTAGCCACTTTTGCTGTTAAAGTTTCTTTTGCAACTTCTGTTGTGTGATCTAAAACAGCTTTGGCTTGAAGGCCATAGATTTTTTGATTTGGAAATTGGCCGTCCAAAGTAGCAACAATGGGTTTTTGAAGTGCCACTGGATCTGAAGTGACGTCTTTTAACTCGCCCTTTAATTCTCCGGCCCAATCGCCCTGCTTCGATTGTGAAGAGATCGCGGCATGTTTCAGCCAAAATAGGGGATAGCTGGTTGTAATAGGAAACTTATAGTTTTTGCCAGCACCACGCTTTGGTGGGATCAGGGCTTCGGACTTTTCGCCAGGTGCTTTTTTCGGAGGCATATATTCACGAGCGAGTTCAGTATACTTTCGAACTTGTACTAACTTTTCTTCAAACATGCGGGTGAATAAGGTTTTGCTCAGCTCTTTTGGATCTAGGCTTGGAATTTTCAATCGAGATTGCAGATCGTTCATGTCTTGCTGGATATAGGTTTCAAGTTGTTTGTAAGACTGATCGACTGAACTGAGGTCGGTTTTTAATGCCTTGTTGGCTTCTTCCACTGTTTTTACTTTTTGGTTCACTTCCTTCACAATCTTATCAGCTTCGCTGACGGACTTGGCGAATTCGGCTGGGTTTTTCGCATCAAACTTCAATGCTTTCACCCGTGCTTGTAAATCGTTAATTTGCTTTTGATCTGGAAGTTCTTTGATCCGTTGTTCCCAGGCGACTTTCTTTTCATTCACCATTTTTTCAAGATCTTTTAGGTATCCGCTGGACTTCAACTGGTCTTCTAAAAGCTTCAACTGATCTTTTGGATCCGTTCCACCAAGCATGGACGCGATATCTCCTAGCATATTGCCGTTGTATTGTTTCTTCGCTTGCGCGAGGACCGCATCCTGGCTTTTTTCAAGTAAACTTGGCTTCCCATCTGGTGGAGTCGGAGGAATCACGAAACCAGGGGTTTTGCGAGGACTTTTAAATTGAATTTGCAAGATTGAAGCGTCATCCACAACAAATTTTGCCCGCAAAAGTGCATCCCATAACAATTGAAAATTCATGGAGCCGATTTCAATTAAATTCAATTTGGGTTGTGATTTGTCTGTGACTTCAATTTTTTCAATGCGAAGAGAGCCTCGAAGAAAACTGGTTTTAAGTAAACCGATATTCACTTCGGCCCCATTGGCTTTAGTTCCGACCCATTCAAGACCTTTGCGTAAGTGCTGGTCAAAGAAGTAGGAAAAATACACCATCAACAGAGCGACAATAATGGTGACTGGGATTATCGCTTCAAGGCGAAGCGGACCTTTTACTTTCGGTTTCTTAGGCGCCGTAGAGTTCGTCATATTTGTAGTACCATTTGTAAAGAGATGTTGCTTGTAGTGCTTTCCAAACTTTTGTGCTTTTGACTCGTGCAACTACAGTTACACGATATTTATACACCAAGATTTTTGCGAGAATAAAAATAAGCGGTGATAGTGCAAATGCCACTACTCCGGAACCCATCACGACAGAATTATTAAAACGAGTGAAGGGAACAATTGGCATATTATAAAGTGTTGTGAAGAGTCCTTGGAGAGAAGGCAACTCAAGAATAGCGCGCCCAACCGAATCAAAAACGGGGTCGAGAATATATGCGATAAAGGCAAAGAAGAACGCACTTAAGAATGCCGCTCCAATTTGAATTCGAAAGAAAAACAATAAAATAAACACCAATAAGCTTTGTAGCGAAAGTGCTGGAGTCATCCCTAAGATGAAGCCCGCTGCAATTCCGGTCGCTATCTGATTGGTGCCGGTTTCGGAATTCAATAGCTTAAGAAAAGCAAATATCTGTTTAAGTAGCAGTCCCACAATTAGGCTCCTTTATAAAACTCGAGAACAGCACTGATGATTTGATCTTGAATTGAGTCTGACATATCTGGATACATCGGCAAGCTGATAACATGGCGGCTGCAGCGAGTTGCATGCTCAATCGAATGAGTTTTGCATAATTTTTCATACGCGGGTTGTTCGGCCATGGTCGTTGGATAGTGAATACTGGTTGGAACGCCTTTTTCTTTTAAAAAAGCGGACAATTTATCACGATCAGGAACAAACAAGGTGTATTGCGCCCAAGCACTTGTGTTACCTTTTTTAACTTTTGGAATACGAACAGATTTTTTTTCTAAACCTTGAAAAGCTTGATTGAACTTTTGTCCGATACGGTCGCGCTGCTCAAGCTCCCAAGAAAAGCGCTCAAGCTTTGGAATCAAAATTGCGCATTGAATAGTATCCAAGCGTCCATTTACGCCGACTCGTGTATGGTGATAGCGGCTCGGTTGGCCATGGACGCGAATCTCTTTCATTGCTGTAGCTAGAGCATCGTCATTGGTGAAAATCGCTCCGCCATCGCCATAACAGCCAAGAGGTTTCGCTGGGAAGAAGCTGGTTACTCCAATGTCAGAGAGGTTACAGCTCTTTTTACCATTATAGATTGCTCCAAAGCTTTGGGCCGCATCTTCAATAACAGAAAGTTTGTGCTTCTTTGCGATCGCATTGATTTCGTTCATATCTGCGCATTGTCCGTAAAGAGCGACCGGTTGAATGGCTTTTGTTTTCGACGTGATGGCGGCTTCGATTTTTGTGACATCAATATTGTATGTTTCGGGATCAATGTCGACAAACACAGGAGTCGCACCAACTAATACGATGGTTTCTGCTGTTGCGATAAATGAAAAAGGCGTAGTGATCACTTCGTCGCCAGGTCCTATTCCTAGAGCCATCATGGCGATGACAGCCGCATCGGTTCCGCTGGAAACTGTGATTGCATGTTTGCAGCCGACGAATTTAGCGAGAGCTTTCTCGCACTCTTCGACTTCCGGGCCCATAATAAATTGACCATGATTGAGTACTGTTTGAATGCGCTTTTGAATGGGATCTTTGAGCGCTTCGTATTGTGTTTTTAAATCGATAAATGGAATCATTTTGGGCCTTCCTTTAAGAAATTATTCGACATTGCGAGTTTTTGATTTCGTATTGAGTTTGGCATTTACTGCAAACAGTTTTGTATTCTTGTTGAACTTTTGAGACTTCAAGTTTGTGCCCGCACTTACACATCCAGCCGGATTGCTTCGCGGGAACGCCTTTCATTAGAGCGTGGTCGGCGACATCTTTGGTAATGACAGAGCCAGCAGCAATAAAAGCAAATTGCCCAATTGTGGTGCCGCAGACGATTGTGGCATTGGCGCCGATGGTCGCCCCTTTTTTGACTAAGGTTTTTAAGAATTCATGCTTGCGCGAAATATGTGCACGAGGATTGATCACATTTGTGAAGACCATACTTGGCCCACAAAACACATCGTCCTCGAGAGTGACAGCATCATAAATCGAAACATTGTTTTGTACTTTAACGCCATTGCCAATTCTGACGTCGTTGCCGACATAAGCGCCTTGACCGAAAGAACAATTTTTTCCAATGGTGCTACGTGCGCACACATGAGTCCAATGCCAAATCTTTGTTCCCTCGCCAATGACGGCGCCTTCATCGACGATTGCTGTTTCATGCTTCCAATAAGACATAAACAATCTTATACTCTGTTCTTTCCAGACTGAGGAGCTCGAGAGCTATATGACCAACTGCAGAAAAGTGTTATTTTCCCTCTTTGGCTTAAGTTTATTCACATCTATGGCAGGAATGGAGATCTTTTCTTGGTCTTTGTTTTTATTGGCTCTGGCCGAACTCGGCCGAACACGCGATCTCAAGTCATTGTTGATTGGAATTGATATTGTTTTATGGGGATTTGTTGTGGTTGTGGGCCTGTCTTTGGCTCTCAATGTCGAAAGTTTTGATGGCTTTATGGAGTATTTTGGAAGCCTGCGCTGGGTGATTTTGCTTTATACCTATGTGTACTTAATGAAACGTGATGGGGCGGTTATTCCTGAGCGAGGCTTGCTGTGGACTTTATCTGTGGGCGCGATCCTCGCTAGTGGTTATGGCTTGTTACAGTTTTTGACAGGCCTGAATCCTTTGTCTTCACGCCTCGTGGATCCGGCAGGAAATTTCTTTCGCGCCACTGGTTTTTTTAGCATGCCCCTTACATATGGGTACTGTATGGGAATCGGCGGACTGTTACTTTTGGGATTAAGCCACAATGAGGCTCCTCGAAGTAAAAATATACTGTTTGTTGCTGTCGCCGCGTCTGTTCTTGGAGTTTTAATTTCGCTGACTCGTGGGGCCTGGGTCGCGGCATTTATTAGTTTTTTTGGTTTAGGACTGATGCAGTTTGGTTTACGAAAAGTCTGGAAATATATTTTGGGATTTTTGCTGGTGGTGGTTCTGATCGTAACGTTTAACGAATCGTTGCGTAATCGAGTGGTGAGTATTGTGGATACTCAGAATCACAGTAACAGTCTACGATTTGGCATTTGGAAAGCCAATTTTCAAATGTTTAAAGAGTATCCTTTGTTGGGTGTTGGACTTGGGCAAAATAAAAAACGTCTGCAAGAATTTTACTCTAAAGTTGGAATTACAGAAGAGTTTGTAGGCCATGCACACAGTAATTACATGCAGTTTTTGTCGGGTACAGGAATTTTGGGACTGCTATGTTATTTGTTTATCAGCTTTTACTTTTTACGACAGGCATTTCAACTTTGGAAAACGCAAGGAATTTATAGTGGCTTGGGTCTTGGAAGTTTCTGGGCGCAGATCTATATGCATATAGGTGGGTTGACCGAGTGTAATTTCACTGATGGAGAAGTCACGCACATTGTGGTACTGTGCTGGGCCTTAGTTATTGTGGCTTCGGTTCAAGCTAAAGGGGTTTTAAAAACATGATTCCTATGATTTTATCTGGTGGCAGTGGAACAAGACTCTGGCCCGTTTCTCGTGAATCTTATCCAAAACAATTCTGTGAATTTTATGATCAATCATTTTTGAAGAATTCGATCACTCGATTGCAGAACTTGGGTGATCCCTACATTGTGACTGTTGAGACGATGAAGTCTTTGACTTGGAAGTTGGCTCATTCGGTTGGTTTAAAACAAGAGAATATGGTGTATGAGCCCATGGGAAAAAACACGGCGGCGGCTGTGGCCTTGTTTTGCCATGTATTGAAAATGCGGGGATTAGAAAATGAAGTCGCCGGAGTTTTCCCGGCCGATCATTTGATCACTGATGTAAACTCGTTTGTACAGGCTGTGAAACTTGCTGAGCAAGTGGCGAAAACAGGAACGGTAGTCACTTTGGGTATATTGCCGCGTTCTCCAGAGACAGGATTTGGTTATATTGAAGTTGAAGATAAAGTTCTCGCAAAATCAGAAGGCTATGAAGCAAAAGCGGTGAAAGGTTTTCGGGAGAAGCCGAACCTTGAGACGGCAAAGAAGTTTATGAATTCAGGTCACCATTATTGGAATGCGGGTCTTTTTGTATTTCAGGTGAAAAGTATGATTCAAAATTTTGAAAAGTATATGCCCGATCTATGGCGTAAGGTTTCAACAATTAAATCTGATTTTAGTAATGCAAAGTATGCCTATGCCACACTTGAGGCCGTCAGTTTAGATTATGGCATTATGGAAAAGCTGGAAAATCAAGTTTGTATTCCTTGTGATTTGGGATGGAGCGATGTGGGTTCTTGGGATGAAATTGCACGGTTAGCCGAAGAGTTTCCGCAGTTGCGTTCAGACTCGCAAACCTTAGTTTTCTCAGAGGGAGCTTCGAACAACTATACTTTTTCGATTCGTAATAAAGTCATTGGTTTGGTTGGTGTAGAAGATTTGATTCTGGTGGAGACTCCAGATGCCTTGTTGATTGCAAAAAAAGGAACTTCTCAAAAAGTAAAAGATGTAGCTCAACAAATTAAAAAGGCAGGGCTGCCAGAGGCCACAGATCATACATTTGAAATTCGTCCTTGGGGTGGATTTGAAGTTTTATCAGAGCAAAAAGATTTTAAAGTGAAGCGTGTGACGGTGGACCCAGGCCAACGATTAAGTTATCAGTCCCACTCGAAAAGAGAAGAGCATTGGTTGATTATTCAAGGTCAGGCTCAAGTGACATTGGATGAGAAAGTCCATGATTTGTCTGTGGGTCAGTCATTTCAAATTCCAAAGGGTGCTAAGCACCGTATTGCGAATCCTGGTTCTCAATCCTTGATTTTTGTCGAAGTTCAAAGGGGAGAATATCTTGGCGAGGACGATATTATTCGTTATCAGGACGATTATAACCGCTAGAGAGCCACTTTTTGGCATATCTCTGTTAAAGATAACTGCATTTTTTTGGCCTCAAATGCGTTGTATTGCATTTGAGGAGGTGCGGGTCTTGCTCTATAGAAGGAAACAACTGTAGAAAGAGGACATATGATAAAACCCCTGTTATTTGCAATTTTAGCGATACTTTCAGTTACGGCTCTTGCTGAAGAAAAAGAGATCCTACTCATCAGGCAAGATAGTGTCTTTAACTTAGGTGGACAGGTTTACACGATTTTAAATCACGCAACGAGTGAATATGATGGCCGTAAGTTGAGCGAAAAGGGGACTGCTGACCTTATCGCTCTTAGTAAAAAGTTGTCGATTCCGATCGTGGCGACGAAACATAACGATGCGTTTATCGACGAATTCGAAAATGAAAAACAGTATTATATTAAAAGCAGCAAGCCATATCGTGTAGCTGAGGGGCCTGAAGGATTGCGTGTGAAAAGCGTGGATGCAGATTATTTACTACATTCTGATGGAGGGCAGCACCGCTTACAATTACCAAATGCAAAATTGGTCATTATGGGGGGGGGAAATTTGCGAGCGTGTTTATGTGAAACTATGCGTGATGTGGTTTCGGGTTTTGGCGAAATTAAAGAGGATAAGAAAATTGTATTGGTGCGTGAAGCTACTTATGACTACGATATTTTTAATGAAAATGTACCAGAGACGGAAGCTCAGTTTGTAGGATTTGTAGATAAGATGATTCTCCCTGAATTCAATTGTCCTTATCAAAACACAAATGATTCAACTCCCGCTAAAAATGTCAGTCAGGTGCAACTGAAGTTTTATTCAAATGGAAAATTATTAAAGACTGTAGATCGTGAGAATTCGACAGGATCTGTATCTGTGCATTTAATTCCGCAAGCGATGTTGCCGCAGCATATTTCGGACGTCACTCAATAATATTGAAAAAAATATTCTGGTTCTAAAATTGCTCTTATACATATAGATAACAAAAAACGAGGCAGGTTGCCTCGTTTTCATTCGTTTTTTGTATAAGAGAAAACAAATGTCCCAAAAATCGATGAACTTTTTTAAAAACAAACTTTTTTCTACAACAAGTTGTGTTTTGTTTGTCCTTTGTAATTTTGATTGTCATTCAAGTCTTATTGTCGGTGATCGGTTTGCGAGTCATGAATTGGTCTTTAGAAAATAAAAAGAAAAAGGGTAATGCGCAGCCATTACTGAAGATTGCCGATACTGATCTGTCTATTGCTTGGCGATCATTACTTCATCGAGAGTTTTTAGTCGACGTGACTTTAGAAAATGCAACAGTTCGGCTGATTGATAGTCTGGATAGAGAAAAACGACAGCTGGGAACGGAAGAAAGTGCAAAGGATTTGCGCTCTGTTTTTGACGTGATTATTACTGTTTCGGTTGAAAGTTTAAAAGTGAAAAATTCTTCTGTTTATTTTATCAATACAAGTTAAAAAAAGAATTGCCAATACAGATTGAAGAGATCTACTTCACAGCAGAAGATATGATTACTAATGAAGCGTAAGCCTTAAGACCATTTTCATTTAAGGCCAAGCTACAAAAGCATTTGGTGGCCATTGCCAATGGAAGCTTGGATATTATGTCGAAGAGTCCTCGGGCAGATATCGATTTTCAAGTAGAGAAATTTAATCTGTCTTCAGTGAATGATATATTATTTTACATACCTTTAGATATCACCAGTGGAGAACTGAGCGTTTATGGAGAGGCGGCCAATGCTGGCGGGAAGGGTACGGGTTATGCGAATATCTTCTTCAGGGATGGGGATATCATTTTGGACAAGCAGCGCTTTAAAACATTGAAGCATTTGCTTTATGAATGAGTGGCAGCAGTAGGAAATTGGTTGTTGAAAATCCTAAGACTAAGACGTTTGGGTTTCATTTGCCATTTAGTGTTTCGAATGCAACGTATCTTGAATTGGATACATCAAAAGTATTGGGTTCTATTTTAGAAAATGGACGTAAAGAAATGCCGCATGAAATTAATAAGAGTATTAGTTTGAAAAGTTTGGCCGCAGAATCTGCGGCCGATTAATTAATGAAGCGCTTTTTCGATTTTATCTAAGCGAGCTTTTATTAAATCATTTTCTATTTTTAATCTTTCGGCTTCCGCTTTGATTCTTACATTCTCTGCTTTCACAGCCGCGATTTCTCGATCTAATTTTGAATCGATATCCTTAAATTTTGATGCAAGAGTTTTAAACGCCTCGATC
>FRDC01003813.1_pt1 | contig 40269 bp, 40 predicted proteins | sample 1106171 | NCBI WGS metagenome assembly FRDC01 (sample SAMEA3930566, study PRJEB13176) | freshwater metagenome | biome: Drinking water system; feature: drinking water; material: water | place: Singapore | collected 2014-12-20 | reverse complement strand
GGGTATTTTTTAGCGAATACCTCTAACTGCGGACTCTTTATTAATTTTTGAATTCCCACTAAATTTTAGTCAATTGAAATCCAAAATTAAATATAATTATCAGGCAATTAACACAAAAAAACAAAGGCTTAATTAAACAGATTATCAGCCAATAAGCAATTCGTCAGCCAAATATGGCTATTGAGCAAATAGTTGAAACTAAAAAATATTTGTCTCGTCTAAAGGTTGTGAACAACGAAAGTCAAAAATGTTAATAACTTTGTAAAAAACAATCTCATGATTAAACGATACTTTTTGGTTGGAAGTTCGCTGCTTCTCACCGCCTTTAACAACTTTTCACAAGACTTAGCTTTACAATCGCCATTCGGTAGCTTTTCAGCTCCGGTTAGCGGATGTTCCTTGAGCTCCTCTGAAGCGGTAACTGTAAATATTGCTTGTTTAGGAAGCAACTTACCCGCAGGTACCACCTTTGACGTAACGTACACCATTAACGCTGGCGCCCCTGTTACAGAAAGTGTAATGCTGGTAAGCACACTATTAGCGTCTTCAGTTTATACTTACACCTTTACAACCAATGCCAATTTATCAGTTGCCGGAACTTATGATATAGATGCGACTGTAACCTTAACAAGTGTTGCCGACATAAATGCAACCAATAATGTATATAGTAATTATATGGTTACATCTGACGCCGCTTCTGTAGGAGGATTGGTAACGGGCGGTACAAATGTTTGCTATAATAGCAATAGCGGAAACGTTAATTTAACGGGGCAAACCGGAACAGTGTTAAATTGGGAATATTCGACCGATGGGGGTGTAACCTTTATTAATATTTCAAACACCACGACAAGCCAATCCTATAGTAATCTAACTGTGCCGACTTTGTATAGAGCAGTTGTAAAAAACGCTTCCTGTCCATCGGCTACATCAGCATCAGCTACAATGACGATTGATGCTACCTCTGTGGGAGGAACTATTTCAGGACCTACAAGTGGATGTATATCGGGTAACTCGGGCACGCTTACTCTTACAGGAAAAACTGGCAACGTTACTAAATGGCAATACTCGACAGATGGGGGTGTAACTTTTAGTGATATTGTTAATACAACAACTACTCAAACTTATTTAAACCTTACAATGACTACAATTTATCGAGCTGTAGTAACTAACGGGTCGTGTGCTTCTGCAAATTCGGGCAACAGAACAATAACTATTAATCCGTTGTCTGTTGGCGGTACTTTAGCAAGTAGTGATACAGTATGTGCCAGTGGAAATTCAGGAACATTAAATTTGTCAGGAAGAACAGGTTCAGTAAATCGTTGGGAATATTCGACTAATGGAGGCGTATCATGGACAAATATTGCTTCAACAAGTACATCTCAAACCTATACTAACTTAACCACAACCACCTTGTATCGCGTTCGAGTAATAAGCGGTTCGGGACCCGGAGCCTGTGCTGCAGATTATTCGGATACTGCTACAATAACTGTTGATGCAATTACAAATCCGGGTACATTATCTAGTAGCGCTACAGTATGCGCTGGCGCAAATTCAGGAACATTAAATCTTGCGGGTAATAACGGAACAATTTTAAATTGGGAAAGTTCAATTGACGGAGGAACAACTTGGAGTAATATTGTTAACACCACTTCGAGTGAAAATTATTTAAATGTTACGGGTCAAACTCTTTATCGTGTACAAATTCAAAGTGGTGTTTGTACTGCTGATTATTCAGATACGATAACAATAGATGTTGATTCAACATCATTAGGAGGAAACGTTGCAAGCGATGCTACTGTGTGTTCGGGCAATAATAACGGAACACTAACGGTATCGGGTACACGTGGAAACATTTTAAATTGGGAATACTCAACAGATGGTGGTGCAACATGGTCAAACATCGTTAACACATCTATGGCGAATAATTATACAAACCTTACTCAAACAACCTTATACCGCTTACAAACAAAAAACGGAGTTTGTACACCTAATTATTCTGATACTGCAACTATAACAGTTGATAGTGTTACGGTCGCAGGTGCTGTTACTACTTCTACAACAGTTTGTTCAGGAAGTAATTCTGATACCTTAGATTTATCCGGTCAAATCGGATCGGTAGCAGAGTGGCAATTTTCAAGTGACGGTGGGTTTACATGGTTACCAATTGCAAATGTTACTACTTCTCAAATTTATAACAACCTTTCTACCACTACCCTTTTCCGAGCAAAAGTTCAAAGTGGTGTATGTCCTGCTTCTACATCAATTCCTGCAACAATTACTGTAGATCCTGTTTCTGTAGGTGGAAATATTATTGGTGGAACAACCGTTTGTGCAAGCGGAAACAGTGGCACATTAACATTAGTTGGATTTACAAGTTCAGTAAATGATTGGGAAATGTCAACAGATGGAGGCGCAACTTTTACATCATTAGGAAATAGCACAATTACACAAAACTACACCAACCTTTCTAATACTACTATTTATCACGCAATTGTTGGAAGTGGTACTTGCCCTGATGATACTTCTACTGTAACAACGATAAGTGTAGATCAACCTTCGGTAGGCGGATTAGTAACTTTAAATGATACGGTTTGTGCCGGCGCAAATGGTGATACATTGTTTTTAACCGGTCAAACAGGTACAGTTGTGCAGTGGGAATTATCAACCGATAATGGTACAACATGGTTTTCGCTTTCAAATACTGACACAATGCAGATTTATAATAATCTTCTTACAACTTCATTATTTCGTGTGCGTGTACAAAACGGTGTTTGTGCTGCCAATAATGCCACAGCGGCTACAATAACAGTAAATCCACAATCAGATGGTGGCGTTGTAAACAGCAGCATGGCAGGATGTGAATCTTATAATAGCGGTTCAATGAATTTAACAGGATTTGTTGGGTCGGTTGTTCAATGGGAAACTTCAACTGATGGAGGTGCTACTTGGGTTATAGACCCTGCACCGCCAACAACTACTTTTAGTTTTTCAAATTTAACAGACACTACTTTGATTCGCGCAATTGTTCAAAGTGGAGCTTGTAATGTTGATAGTTCATCGTATGCTACATTCACGGCTTATCCTAAAGCAATAACATCTTTCCAGTCTGATACAGCATGCTTGAATACGGCATTAAGTTTTGTTAATACTTCAACCATTCCGAATGGTAATATCATTTTCTATTCGTGGGATTTTGGCGATGGAAGCGGTGGTTTATTGCCTAACGTATCACACACATACGCTGATACCGGAAATTATTCGGTTTCGTTGGTTACAACTACTAACTTTGGATGTTTAGATACCGCCACTTCAACGGCAAGGGTGGAGGGATTACCAAATGCTACAATTGCTTCATCTAACGGTTCGAGTATATGTGCAGGTGATAGCTCTGTCCTTTCAGGTTTAGTTGCTGCAAATGTTACTTACTTATGGAGTACCGGCGATACAACAATTGCAATTAGCCTTGATAGTTCTCAAACAATTACTTTAACTGTTACTGATACCATTACGGGCTGTAGCGATATTGCTTCACTAACACTAACTGTTAACCCCGCTCCTATTGCTGATGCCGGAATAGATACTACGATTAATTTGGGAGAATCTTACCAATTGGTAGGAACAGGTGGTGGTTCGTATTTATGGAGTCCTGATACCTTAGTAAATTTTGCGAACATTTTCAATCCTCTTGCTACGCCAACATCTACTACCGATTTCATTTTAGTAGTTACCAACTCCTCGGGTTGTAGCGATAGCGATACAATGACTATAAACGTAACAAATACAATTAATTTAGTAATTCCGAATTTAATTACACCTAACGGAGACGGATTTAACGACGTTTGGGAAATCGATAACCTTAATTTATTTCCAAATAACGAAGTAGTAATTTACAATCGTGCGGGGCAACAAGTATTTAAAATGGCAACTTACGATAATACTTGGGGAGGAACATTCAACGGAGCACTTGTACCTGATGGAACCTATTACTATGTATTAAGATTTACGGATACCGATCAAACCTTAAAAGGATCATTAAACGTGTTACGTAATAAATAAAAAAAACTTAATTCGAAAAAAAAATGAAAAAGTCAGTATATACATTATTGTTGTTTTGCATTTCCGCATTAGCAACTTCACAGCAATTACCATTGTTTAGCCAGTACTACTATAACCAGTTTTTATACAATCCGGGTTTTACAGGAACAAGCGATAAAGCGAATGCATACATCATACAACGTTCACAATGGAAGGATATGCCTGGAGCACCTGTAACCTATGCAATTACCGTTGATGGCCCTGCATGGGAAAACAAAGTTGGTATTGGAGTATCAATGTTTAGTGATCAAACCGATATGTTGCACCGTAGCGGCTTGTACACATCCTATTCTTACAAATTTAAAATTGCCGAAGATCAGTATTTACTTCCGGGAATATCAATTGGAATGATTGATAATCGAATTGATCTTTCTCGCGCAATAGTTCATGACGCAAATGATCCGTTTGTATTGGCAGGAAATCGTCGTAAGGTTACTTTTGATGCTAATTTTGGCGTAGCATATATTTGGAAAGAATTAAAAGTAGGATTGTCTGCTATGCAGTTAATGGGTAATAAAATTGCCTATTTAAATACCGACAACTCCGGAATCTATCAAAAATTACAGCAACATTTTATATTAAGCGCACAATATGGCGTAATGATTAGCGAATCGGCAAAAATAAAAGCGTTGCCTTCAATAATGTTGCGTTATACAAAGGGAAATCCTTTTCAATTTGACGTAAATGCAATTTTTGAATGGAATAATATGTTAAGAGGCGGAATTGCATATCGCCATGGTTCAGCTTTAGGCTTAAACATTGGTTGTAAAATCAATAAAAATTTAGTTGCAGGTTATACATACGAATTGCCTATTTCAACAGTTAAGAAATATGCAGGTGGCGGACATGAAGTGATGTTGGGATATTCATTTGGAGGACAGCGCGGAGTTGATGATACTAAAATAAAAGAACTAATGTCAAAAATTGAAGCGGCACAATGGAAAACCGACAGTTTAAGCCAGGAGTTAAATAAAAAAGATAAGCAACATGATGAGCAAATAAAAAATCTTCAAATAAAAGCCGATTCAATTGAAGCGAATCAACAAAAACTAAAAGAAGAAATTAAAAAAAATAATAAGGGAAATAACAGCACTACCGGAACTACCGGAACAACAGATTCTAATTTACCTGCAGGATTAATTCGTGCCGAAAAAGTTTCGGATTATACTGATGAAAATGGTAATCCTATTGTTAGTGGCTACTATGTAATTATTGAATCGTTTCGTAACATTTCTAATGCAAAAAACAACAAGGACTTTTATGAAAAACAAAAACAAATTAAAGTTGCTACAATATTCAATAAAAAACGTAAATTCTATTACAATTCAGTGCTATACACCACCGACGAAGAATCGGCTGTAGATTTAATTAATGAAATTAAAAAAGAGAAACCCGATGCGTGGATCTTTAAATTAATAGAAGAATAAAAAGCATTACATTAGCCTCGATGAAAAATCGGGGCTTTTTTTTATCCAAAAATGATCAAAAATTTGTTTGGCATCCATTTGCCCTTCCCCATGATGAAAACATTATAATCAAAAAAGCCAAAGGCGTTTATTTAATTGATGCGAACAATAAAAAATACATAGATGCAATTTCTTCATGGTGGGTAAATATTCATGGGCACGGAAACACTTATTTAACGAACAGTATTCAAAAGCAATTGCGAAAAATTGATCATGTCATATTTTCGGGATTTAGCCATGAACCGGCTATTACACTTGCCGAAAAATTAATTAAAAAAACAGAGCATTATTACTCAAAAGTATTTTATTCAGACAATGGTTCAACTGCTGTTGAAGTTGCTTTAAAATTGGCTATTCAATTTTTACGACTAAAGAAAAATCAAAAAATCGCGCTTGTTTCATTTGAAAATGCCTATCATGGAGACACTTTTGGTGCAATGTCGGCCGGCGGTGAATCAAATTTTAACAAATGGTTTAAAAATGAAATGATTTCATTTCACCGAATTTCTTTGCCAACAGAAAATAATATATCTGATTTAATAAATGATGTTAATGCGTTGCAAAACAAGAACGAGTCGATAGTTTTTATTTACGAACCGCTATTACAAGGTGCCGGAGGAATGACTGTTTATTCTGAAAAATTATTGAATAGACTTTTACTCGAATTTAGAAAAAAAGAAAGTATTTTAATTGCTGATGAAGTACTAACCGGATTTTACAGAACAGGAACTTTTTTAGCAAGCAATCAAATTGAATTAAAACCTGATATTATTTGCTTATCTAAAGCAATTACAGGTGGAATTTTACCATTAGGGGCTACTTTAATTAATGAAAGAATCACAGGGGCTTTTAAAAATCGAATTGCGGGAGAAAAATTTTATCACGGCCATAGTTATACCGCAAATCCGATTGCCTGTGCAGTTGCAAATGCAAGTTTTAATTTACTTGAGCGTAAAACAAAAAATCGAGTTCCATTACTAAATGAAATGTTAGCAAAATTTGCCGTAGAACTTAAAAAAAATTCTAATGCCACCAATGTTCATGTATGTGGAACAGTTTTAAGATTTGAAGTTGTTTCAAAAGAAGAAACATGTTACCATCATTCACTAAGAGAAAAAATATATCGATTTTTTCTTTGCAACGGGATTTTATTGAGACCACTTGGAAATACAATTTATATAATGCCTCCGTACACTATTAATCAAAAAGAACTCAATCGAGTTTTTGAAGCAATAAAAGAATTTTTGACTTTAAAAATTTTGAATGATTAAGAGGCATCTAAATTATAATGATATTCCTGTTCTAATAATTAAACTCTATCAATAAATCTAGTTGATAACATGTATTTTTGAATTTGTGTCACTTAATGAAACAAACCCTAAGCCTATGTTCAACTTATATTTTAACATTATCTCAATCAATTAATGTTTCAATTAAAATATACTTGTTTAAATAATAATCAAAAATTCAGATTCAAAAAAGAATAATTTAATTCTTCAATTTTCCGCTGTATAATATTTCGTTTTCACAAGCAATCCAATAACGATTGAAGTCTTTTAATAAGTTTTCGTCAAATTTACCTGAGAATCGCGAGGTTTGTTTAGCCAAAATAATTTCATTTTTTATTTTAAGGGAATCGCTTATGAAAACAACCTTAATTTCCGATCTTTTTTTCTTTGATGAAAAATGAAATTGAAATTCTTTTTTTTTAGAATTGTGTTTAATTGAACAGGAAACTCCATCCTTAATATAATTTGAATTACCATTAACGAATTTTGACACATTGTAAAAATAAATTCGGCCTCCAATTAAACCTGCAGTACGTTCATCAGCGATTACAACCTTATCATTATCAATAAAAGTAACCGCTTCCTTTTGCGTAAGTCCTTCAAATGAAAATTCCTGATAGTAACCTTCTAAAACATGATTGCCTTTCCATCCAACAAACAAAATCAATTTTTGACACGTTAATATCGCAGCGATTTTACCATTTTGCGACACAGCGGCTCCTGTAACCGCATCACTTATGAATCCGTTATTTCCAATATTCAGTGAATCGATTGATGAAATTTTTTGACTTGAATGATTAAACGAAAAAACATATTGTTTAGTGATTCCGCGAAACGGTTTTGAATGTGATTTTGTAAATAAATAAATCGAATCATTTAATATAAAGGAAGCCTCTGCGTCATATATTTTATCTTTAGGTTTCATTGGCGGATTCTTCTCGGCAATTGAAAAATTAAAATCATTTATTTCCTTTCTATCAATATCATAACTATAAATTGTAAGTTTGCTGCGTATCGATCTATTATCACCAATATCCATTATAAAAATTTTATTTTTGTAAGCAATTAATTCTTCCCAATCAATATTTTTAAATTTATCATCTTTAAAAACGTTTAAAATTTTTCCTAATGTATCCATCTCAAAAAGTTGAGGTTCGTTACCGCTGTCATTTATACCAAATAGTCGGTTAGGTTTTATAAAACCAATACCTGAAAATTCGTGTAACACCGTAGGAGCGCTAATTGTGTGGTAAGGAAAAATTGTTTGCGCCTTAGTTGAAAGTTGTGCAACAAGAAAAAAAACAAACCAATATTTTTTTTTAAATAAAAATTGCATTTTGCTTTTCTTCTTCGGGTTTTAAAATATCAGCTTGCAAAAGAATTTCTTTGATCTTTAAAATTTCCAGTTCATTTTTGCCTAAATTGTGTGCAAACCTTGTGCTTTGTAACCATGCTTGAGCAGTTGGTAAATCCATATTATTAAATTTTGTAATATGAGGCGCCGATAAATGAGATAGTTTAAACCGTTCGCATTCCTGTAACACGAATTCAAAAGCATATTTAATGCCGTTTAAAACTTCAGCACAAAGCGCTGCATTAACGGCTAACACAAACGCTCCCCATGGACCGCGAAAGGAATCAATGTATTTTAAACCATTACGCTTTAAATAAGATCGCGTTGTGTGCTTTTCCCAAAAAAACACATCGGCTGTTTCGTTGTGCAAAGCATCCAATCCTCCGCTTAAATTATTAATTTCTAAAAAATTAATTCTTTGCACGGGCCATTTTTGTTCATAAGCATTAAGAATTGCCATTAGATGAGATCCTGAACCAAATTTACTAATTGCATGAATTGCGTTTTGTAAATCATGCTTCGAAGCGATAAAGCTTTTTTCATTTACATGCAAACCCCATTCTAACGGACTAGTTACATACGAAGATAATATTCGAGACTGTTTATTGCGACAAATATCAGCAACAGCTCCTTCAGTTAAAACAATCGCCGCTTGAATTTCTCCGGAATTTAATGAACGCATAATTTGACCGGTTCCTCCGCCAAAATCAATCCAACTCAACTCTATATTATATTCCAATAATGGTTGACGTTGCACAATGCGTTTCCAGGGTACGTTAAACGCTTCATCTACTCCACCTATAATTATTTTCTGAATCATTTATAATCCGTTATACAACCATGCTTTTGGATATGTCATTTTAAGAGTTTGCAGTTTTGATGTTGCTTCATTTACATTAGAATAATCGCCGGCCGAAATCAAATAATATCCGCCATGTTGCCCTAAATTTATTGCTTGATTTCCTTCTGCAATTAATTTATCCAACATTCTCTGAGCGAATTCAGGATTTGTAAAACAACCGGTAATAACATGATAATTTCGGGAACTAACGTTAACTGGACTTATGTTTTTTTGCGTAGTACTATTTTCTGATTTTATTTCTTCAACTGCCGGTTCTTGAACAGACAATTCATTCGACTTTTCAACAGTATCAATTAAAGTGCTATCGGATATTTGTGCAGGCTCATTAATTTTTTCAGTCTTTTTTTCTGCTGCCTGTTTTTTTGTTTCCTTTTGGGTTAAATTAGTAGTTGAATTTCCCATCCAACTCTTTACCATGTCCCACTTAAAAATCGCGAATGTTCCTCCAATAATTATAAAAATTGCTATAATTATTGGAAGTATTGCAACTTTTTTTTTATCCTTTTGTTTTTTTTCATTAACGGTTTTATTCTCCTTTGTATTTGTTTGAACTTCTGTTAAAACGGGCGTCTCAATATTTACAACAGATTTCTTAAGCCCCATTTTTTCTTGCTTAGGTTCATTAATTTCAAGCGTTTTATCAGATGTTATAACAGAATTCTCTTTGAGCGAAGAATTTTGTAATTTATTTTCAAAAGTACTTTGCTTAATTTCAGATTTATTTAACGCTTCATCGTTGTTATTAAAAACAAAATCATAATTGTTGTCATTACGTCTTATTAATTTACCTAAACCAATTACAACCGCTTCGCCATTTAATGTAAGTGCTTCTTGAATTTTAGCAACAGCATCTGCAACTTGATCTCCTGCTGTATCAACTGCAATTCCTTTTTTCTTGGCAATAAATGAAACTAAAAATCCGTCGTTAAATTTTAAAAAGGGGTTGAAGCTAAAATCATTACCTGATTTAGTAAATGCGCCTAGTCCCGGAATTATTAAGGTTTTAACATTTTCAAATATTTCATTGAAGTACTCCTTTTGCATTGGACTAAATTAAGAAATTAGGACAATTGAAGCACTAAAAATTGAAATAAAATCGTTAAAACTGTAAAGCTTTATTTGCTGCTTTTTTACGATCGCTTTCATTTAAAACCGTTTTTCTAAGTCGAATGCTTTTAGGTGTAACCTCAACATATTCGTCTCCACCAACGTATTCTAATGCTTCTTCGAGTGAAAATTTTCTTGGTGGAGCAATACGTGCCTTATCATCACTACCGGATGCGCGAACGTTCGATAATTTTTTTCCTTCAATAACATTCACAACCAAATCGCCGGGTTTAGTGTGTTCGCCTACAACCTGACCTTCATAAATTTCTTCATTAACATCAATGAAAAAAATACCGCGGTCTTGTAATTTATCAATTGAATAAGAAAGTGCTTTGCCGGTTTGTTTAGCAATCATAGAGCCGTTAATTCGACCTGGAATTTCACCTTTTAACGGTGCATATTCTTTAAAACGATGGGTTACTATCGCTTCTCCGGCAGATGCAGTTAATAAATTATTACGAAGTCCAATAATTCCGCGTGACGGAATAATAAATTGTAAAATCATGCGGTCAGATTTAGGATTCATACTAACCATTTCACCTTTGCGCTGATTAACCATCTCTATTGCTTTGCCTGAATAAATTTCAGGAATATCTATTGTTAATTCTTCAATTGGTTCACATTTTACACTGTCAATCTCTTTAACAATTACTTGCGGTTGTCCTATTTGCAATTCATATCCTTCTCTACGCATTGTTTCAATTAATACTGATAAATGCAAAATACCACGACCATGAACATTAAATGCATCTGGCGAACCGGTTTCGGTAACTCGTAACGCTAAATTTTTTTCCAACTCTCTATCAAGTCGTTCTCGAATGTGTCGTGACGTAACAAATTTACCTTCCTTCCCAAAAAATGGAGAATTGTTTATGGTAAAGAACATACTAATTGTAGGTTCATCAATGGCAATTGTAGGCAACGCTTCGGGATTTTCAAAGTCGGCAACTGTATCGCCAATTTCGAAATTTTCCAATCCAACAATGGCGCAAATTTCACCGGCTTTTACGAATTCTACTTTTTCTTTCGCAAATCCTTCAAACAATAATATTTCCTTAATTTTTTGTTTTTTCGAGGCACCATCACGTTTCATTAACGTTACATTCGAATTTGCTTTTAATTCGCCCCGTTGCAGTCGACCAATGGCAATACGACCAACATACGATGAATACTCAAGTGAAGTTATTAATAGTTGCGTTGTTCCATCATCAACTTTAGGAGCAGGAATTGTTTCAATAATGCATTCTAATAACGCGTTAATGTCTTCTGTCTTTTTTTTCCAGTCGGTACTCATCCAACCTTGTTTTGCGGATCCATAAATTGCGGGAAAATTCAACTGATCATCATTAGCATCGAGAGCAAACATTAAATCAAAAACTTGTTCATGTACCTCTTCAGGAGTACAATTTTCTTTATCCACTTTATTAATTACAACAATGGGCTTTTTACCCATTTGAATTGCTTTTTGCAAAACAAATCGGGTTTGAGGCATTGGACCTTCAAAAGCATCAACCAAAAGCAAAACTCCGTCGGCCATATTAAGCACACGTTCTACTTCTCCTCCAAAATCGGCGTGTCCGGGTGTGTCAATTATGTTTATTTTATAATCCTTATAACGAACAGAAACATTTTTTGCAAGAATAGTTATTCCCCGTTCTCTTTCTAAATCATTACTGTCCATTATGAGTTCTCCGGGGTTCTCATGATCTTTAAATAATTTACCGGCCATTAACATTTTGTCAACGAGAGTTGTTTTGCCGTGATCGACGTGTGCAATAATTGCTATGTTTCTAATTTTCAACATAATATTAAAAAGCTGCAAAGGTAACCGTTTTTACTCGAATAACTACTATGCCATTTTAAATAATCCAATTCTTACCAACATTTAGTAATATTGATTTTATGGTATTTGAATGTCTTAAAAGAAGTATTTTTAGAAAAAATAAATCGTAAATCTATGACGCGCGCTTTTCAAATCATGGCTATTGTATTTAGCCTTATACTTTTAATTATTGTGGTCAAGTATGCTCAAGATGTTTCAATTGCTCGTGTTATGCCTTATTACAATAGCTTAGGCGCTTATAATTCTTATAGTAATTATTCCGGTTCAAGTTATAGCGAACTAACCTCACAAGCGGCAATTATTTGCACCTTATTTGTTTTGTTTTTTACAACTGTTCAAATTTTAAGTTTATTAAGAATAAAAACAAAAACCATGAAGGTATTAAGTATAATTGGCCTATCACTTTCAGGAATTTTATTATTGTTTGGATTAATGGTAATGTCTTCTCCGGGAGCGATTACATTTGATGAAAGCGGAGGGTTTTGGGCTATTTATTCATTAATTATACTTGCCTTTTCAATTGTTGGAACTATTCACGCCTTTAAAACAAAATCATGAGTAATCAATTGCCTCCTATACCCGAAGTTATTAAAACATCAAATGACGTTAAGGAAGAAAAAGAACCGGGCTTTTTTGCCGAACATAAAAAATTAATTGTTGTTTGCCTCATCGCACTTTTAATGCTGTTGTTTATTTTTCAAAATTTACATCCGGTTATTTTTACTTTATTTTTTATTCCGATGAATATACCTTTGGTGATTTTAATTCTAATGTTTTTTGGTATTGGTTCAATAAGTGTATGGGTATATTCCTATTTCAATAAAAAAGAATTAAAGAAAAAAATACGCAATCTTGAATCGAAATTAAAAAAATACGAATAAGGAATTTAGTCGTGGTAGGAAACAAATTCAAACGGAATTGAAACGATTTCGGCGTATTGGTAACCTGCCTCTTTTAAATCCTCATCATCCTCAAAATAAATCCAAACTATTTTTAATTCTGTACCGTCTTTTTTCATTGCCTCAAACTTTCGCAATACCTGAAGCAACATTTTTGACGATGAGGTTGAAAAATAATCGAGCCTAACTTCTACAACTAATTTTTTTGGTCCAGTTTGTCTAAACTCTTCCAACCATTGAATAATGGGATTATAAAAATCGGCTGCATTTTCAGGGTTCGAAACACCCGATATCACAAATACACCTCTATCGCCATCAAAATCGAGCATAGGCGTTTTATCAGCTTTACTTAATCTTAATATATTAGAATTCGGACTCAAATCTTTAATTTCAGTTTGTTTGAATGTAATAAATTTTCAAGCTACTAAGGTAATTATTTTGACCGATGCACGATTTTAACAGGTGACTATATAGTTTTGAGCGATTTCTTGTTGATTTGTACCGCTTTTTTTGAATAATTAATTGACCTTTTATTTAATTTATTGATTTTCAATATTCTAATACGAAGGCGATGAGCTTTTTATAGAATGCTTTTGTATTTAATAGAAATAGCGCATGTAAACTATATATAGGCTCACTACGTTAGCTTTAAGACTACTTGTTTTATTTATAAATTTGTAAAATGATTAATGTCGGAAAAACACAATGGGAGACAAATGAAGATTTAGACATTGATGTTTTAGAAAGTAAAAAACATGCGTTAATTTTATTTAATGACGATGTAAATACATTTGAACACGTAATAGATTTGTTGGTAAAGTATTGTAAACATGATCCCGTCCAAGCCGAACAATGTGCATTTATTGTTCACTATAATGGCAAATGTGATGTTTTACATGGAGAATATGAAATTCTTGAGCCCATTTGTGCGCATTTATTGGAAGGCGGATTAAGCGCTGAAATACACTGATGATATGAATAAAATTTTAATACTTTTAATTGGCATTCTAATTTTTATTACGGCTTGCAATAAAGATAAAAAGCAAGCTAAAAAGGATAAAAAAATTATTGAAAAGTATATAGGCGATAATAATTTTAATGCGCAATCAACCTCAAGCGGATTGTATTATTTAATTGAATCGCAAGGTACCGGGGTTAATCCGACTATTGGCTCAAATGTTAAAGTATATTACAAAGGATATTTGACCGATGGAAGTGTATTTGATGAAAGTACAACTAGCGGAATAGTTTTTAATTTATCGAATGTAATTGAGGGTTGGCAGGAAGGAATTCCATTCTTTAAAAAAGGAGGTGTTGGAAAATTATTTATTCCGTCGGCACTTGGTTACGGAAACAGATCTAAACCAAATATTCCCGCAAATAGCGTGTTGATTTTTGATGTTAAATTGATTGATGTTTTGTAATTAATGTTTTTTTTAGGTAAATCATAATAAACCTTAAACCCGTTTGCACCATTTCTGAAATAATTTTTTTTTTATTATTACGTTATCAAATTCCATAAAGGTGTAGTAAAGGGCACAGTGTTGAACAATGCGAAAGCGGGAAAAGGCAGCCAAAAATTTGTTGATAAATGAGCTTAAATGGCCGGTTTATGAACATTTAATTACAACATAGACATTAACTTTGCACTCCGATAATTTATTTTTTTATGCCAAAAGACAAGAGTATTCACTCTGTTCTCATTATCGGAAGCGGCCCCATCATTATTGGACAAGCTTGTGAATTTGATTATTCAGGGTCACAAGCAGCACGCTCTCTGCGCGAAGAAGGTATTGAGGTTACCTTAATCAATTCAAATCCGGCAACGATTATGACCGATAAAGTTGTTGCCGATAATATTTATTTAATGCCACTTGAACCCGAAAGCATTGAATACATTTTGAAACATCATAAAATTGATGCTGTACTTCCTACTATGGGTGGACAAACCGCATTAAACCTATGTATTAAATGTGATGAAATAGGAATTTGGGAAAAACACAAAGTGAAAATTATTGGAGTTGATATTAATGCTATACAAATTACAGAAGACCGCGAGAAGTTTAGAAATCTGATGGAAAAAATTGACATTGGTCAGGCGCCGTCATTTATTGCTCGATCGTTTTTAGAAGGCAAAGAAATTGCTCAAAAAATTGGTTTTCCGTTAGTAATTCGTCCGTCATTCACATTAGGAGGAACAGGCGCATCGTTTGTACATAAAGCCGAAGATTTTGATAAACTACTTACTCGCGGATTGCATGCTTCACCGATACATGAAGTGTTAATTGATAAAGCGGTTATTGGATGGAAAGAATTTGAGTTGGAATTGTTGCGAGATAGTAACGATAATGTAACGATAATTTGTTCAATTGAAAATTTTGACCCGATGGGTATTCATACCGGCGACAGTATTACAGTAGCGCCTGCAATGACATTAAGTGATACCACCTATCAAAAAATGCGAACCATGGCCATTAAAATGATGCGTGCCATTGGTAATTTTGCAGGTGGATGTAATGTACAGTTCGCCGTGAGTGACGATGCCAACGAAGATATTATTGCCATTGAAATTAATCCGCGTGTTTCGCGTTCATCAGCATTAGCCTCAAAAGCTACCGGATATCCAATTGCTAAAATTGCATCGAAACTCGCTATTGGCTATCATCTTGATGAATTGAGCAACCAAATTACAGGAAATACATCGGCGTTTTTTGAGCCTACATTGGACTATGTGATTGTTAAAATTCCAAGATGGAATTTTGATAAATTTCATGGAGCCGAGCGCCAACTTGGATTACAAATGAAAAGCGTTGGTGAAGTAATGGGTATTGGAAGAAGTTTTCAAGAAGCATTGCAAAAAGCCTGTCAAAGTTTAGAAATAAGACGTAACGGATTGGGTGCCGACGGAAAAGAATTGCGCAATCAAGATGAAATTTTAAAAAGTTTAGAATTCCCGAGTTGGAATAGATTATTTCATATATACGATGCAATTAAATTAGGAATACCCTTTAAAACCATAAAAGATAAAACAAAAATTGACGAATGGTTTTTGCGACAAATTGAAGAGTTATTGGAAATTGAAAAAGAAATTGAAAAATTTACAATAAATAATTTACCGAAAAAACTTTTATTTATTGCTAAACAAAAAGGATACGCCGACAGGCAAATAGCACATTTATTACGGTGTTTAGAGAGCGAAGTTTTTGCGAAACGTCAAGAATTTTCAATTAAACGCGTGTATAAATTAGTTGACACCTGCGCTGCTGAATTCCCTGCAAAAACACCTTACTACTACTCTACCTTTGAAGAAGAAAATGAAAGTATTGTAAGCAATAAAAAGAAAATAGTGGTATTAGGTTCGGGGCCAAACCGAATTGGGCAAGGAATCGAATTCGATTATTCGTGTGTTCACGGAGTATTGGCCGCGAAAGAATGCGGTTATGAAACCATTATGATTAATTGCAATCCCGAGACTGTAAGTACTGATTACAATACTGCCGATAAATTATATTTTGAACCTGTTTTTTGGGAACATATTTATGAAATCATACTTCATGAAAAACCCGAAGGAGTTATTGTGCAGTTGGGCGGACAAACCGCATTAAAACTTGCCGAAAAATTAAACAGGTACGGTATAAAAATTATTGGTACAACATTTGAGAGTTTGGATTTGGCGGAAGATCGCGGGAGCTTTTCAACTCTACTAAAAGACAATCACATTCCTTATCCTAAATTCGGAGTGGTTGAAAGCGCCGAACAAGCAATTGAATTATCAAAAGAATTAGGATTTCCATTGCTGGTACGACCAAGCTATGTGTTAGGCGGGCAAAAAATGAAAATTGTAATTAACGAACAAGAATTGGAAAAGCATGTGGTGGATATTTTACGCGACATGCCCGAAAACAAAATTTTGTTGGATCACTTTTTATCAGGTGCAATTGAAGCCGAAGCCGATGCAATATGTGACGGAAAAGATGTTTATATTATAGGCATTATGCAACACATTGAACCGGCCGGAATACACAGCGGAGATTCGTATGCGGTTTTACCTCCATATAACTTAGGCGATTTAGTAATGCAGCAAATCGAAGACCACACTAAAAAAATTGCGTTAGCGCTTGGCACGGTAGGTTTAATTAATATTCAATTCGCAATTAAAAACGAAACGGTTTATATTATAGAAGCCAACCCGCGTGCTTCACGTACTGTCCCGTTTATTGCAAAAGCTTATGATGAACCCTATGTGAACTACGCCACAAAAGTTATGCTTGGCGAGAAAAAAGTTAGTGATTTTAAATTTAATCCACGTAAAAAAGGATATGCAATAAAAATTCCGGTTTTTAGTTTTGATAAATTCCCTAATGTAAATAAAGAATTAGGACCCGAAATGAAATCGACCGGCGAAGCCATTCGTTTTATTGATGATTTAAAAGACCCCTATTTCCGTCAAATTTACAGCGAACGAAATTTGTATTTAAGTAAATAATTTATTTACTGAATAATGATTAACCGAACCTACTGCTTATTTTTTTTCGTTTTATCATTAATGCCTATAAAAGTATTTTCTCAATCAAAAAACGAGAAAATGTTTACTCTTACAACAGGTCCTGCATGGATTTTGGCCAATTTTGATGATAATTTTGGTATATCAAAAAAACATGATCAAAAAATGAAATCAGGTATTAATACTACTTTTGATATTACCTACAATTTAAAAGGCATTTTTTATATTGGTTTAAGCCTTGAATATTTTTCAAGCTCAGCAACCGATAACGGTATTTATGAAAAATTCAGCCTAATTAATCCTAAATTAATTTTTGAATTCAATAAGAGAGAAGAAAAAAAAAATCGACTTTTGTTTTAAAGCTCGGCTTAGGAGGAAACCGTACTACTGACTATGGAAAAGAATTATCAACGAAAAACAATGAAAAAATTATAGTTAATGGCGGTACAATTTTAATTTCAATGGGAGGAAGAATTCATATCAAAAAAAATGTTTATTTGACTTTTTTGCCGGCCATGGAGTTTTTATTGCTGAGTAAATACGGCACTGATATATATACGATAAACGGCCAAACAAAAACCTATTCTGCAAATTTTGGTTCAACGGGCAGCTTCAATTATTTTTCGTTAAAAACCGGCATAACTTTTTCGTTTTAGATTCTGAAAACGAGAGGATAAATCAAATTTGAACTTTTTTTATCTGAGTTTGTACAGATTTCAAAACAAACACAACATGCGCAATTTTTTAAAAGATCCAAGAAATTATCAAATTAGTTTTTTATCGGTTTTTCTTTTTTATGGCTTATGGTTTCTCAATTGGGAAATTAAGCCCGAAAAATTATTGACGATTTTAAGTGTTAGCCTTTTTACTCAATTAGTGGGTTGCTATTTTTTTAAAAAAAATATTTCATCCATTAAAAGTGCGGTTATTACATCACTTGGATTAACAATAATGTTACACGCAAATAGTTTATCGACTTACGCTTTAGCCGCATTTTTGGCGATTGCAAGTAAATTTATTTTTCGCACAGGACAAAAACACTTTTTTAATCCTGCCAACTTCGGAATTATTTTGGTAGTTTATTTTACAGGTGATGCATGGATTTCGCCGGGGCAATGGGGTGCATCCGGAATATTATTTTTCCTGGTTGGAATTCTTGGATTTGTAGTATTATATCGCGTAAATAGAATTGATATTGGATTGTTTTTTATCGTCACATTGTTTTTACTTGATTATTCAAGAACTATACTCTATCAAAATGATACTATTATTGTACTCCTGCATAAATATACAAATGGCTCGTTACTATTGTTTTCATTTTTTATGATTACCGATCCGGTTTCAACGCCGTCTGGAGTTATTACACGTTGCCTTTTTGCAATTACTGTAGCGGGAACAGCTTTTTACCTTCAAAATTTCATTCAATTGCATACAGCACCGGTTTGGGCATTATTCTTCATAAGTCCGATTACCGTTATATTCGATCAATTTATAAAAGCTCCAAAATTTAAATGGATAACCAATTAATATTATGAAAAAAATATTTTTAACCTTTAGTTTATTAACCGCAGGTTACTATCAAGGATATAGTTTTTGTGGTTTTTACGTTGCCAGTGCCGGCGCAAAACTATTTAATAAAGCAAGTAGCGTGATAATGGTTCGTGATGGCAACCGAACAGTACTAACCATGAGTAACGATTTTCACGGTGATGTGAAACATTTTGCAATGGTTGTTCCGGTTCCAACTGTTTTAGAAGAAAAAAACATACGCACTGTAAATCAAAAAATATTTGATCAACTCGACGCCTATTCAGGTCCTCGATTGGTTGAATATTATGATAATAATCCGTGTTGGCAACGAGAATATGAGGACGATGCTTACGACGTAAGTGCAGCAAAAGCACCACGATCAAATAAAAGCGAATCAATAGGGATTGAAACAAAAAAAGATTATAAAGTTACTATTGAAGCAAAATACACAGTTGGCGAGTACGATATTTTAATATTATCGGCTAAAGAATCATCAGGGTTAAAATTATGGTTAACGGATAACGGATATAAAATTCCTGATGAGGCTGAACCAATTCTTGAACCCTACATTAAAAGCAATTTAAAATTTTTTATTGTAAAAGTTAATATGGATAAATTTACAGCGTCGGGTTATCAAACTTTACGACCGTTGCAAATAGAATATGAATCTCCAAAGTTCATGTTACCAATTAGATTAGGAATGGCCAATTCAACCGGTTCACAAGATTTAATTGTGTACGCTCTTACTAATAGTGGTCGTGTTGAATGCACAAATTACCGTACTGTAAAAATGCCAACCGGATACAATGTACCACTTGATGTTCAATCAAATTTTGGTAAATTTTATAAAGCTATTTTTAAACGTCAATATAAAAATGAAGGTAAAAACAGTATTTTTTTAGAGTACGCATGGAATGTAACTCCAAGTTTTAACGGAGTAAAATGCGATCCTTGTGTTGGTCCACCACCGCTTACCGCCGAATTAACTGAAGCTGGCGTAAATTGGTTAAACGGTTTTTCAAATAAAGTTTTTTTTACTCGTTTACATGTGCGTTACACAAAAGATAAATTTCCGCAAGATTTGCAATTTCAAGTCACTCCTAATCAAGAAAATTTTCAAGCAAGATATATTATTACTCATCCTGCATCCGGCGCCTTTGATTGTTCGGAAGGTCAAACCTACTTACGAAAATTAAGTTCACGAAGAAAAAATGAAGTCAATCAATTGTATACTTTGACGGGATGGAATGTTGAAAACTACAAAACCTATATTTATGAATACAATCATTTATTAAAAGGGAACAATAATTGGGATGAGGAGGAGGATGAGAGCTTTTGGTATGTACCTGTAAACAATAATGATAATCGAAATAAAAAAATTTACATGAGTTTATTATTGGCAATTATTTTAATAGTGCTTATGACAATTAGTAGCGAAAAAAAAGAAAAATCAATGAAAGCTTAATCGTTTTTTTTTATTTTGTTCTTCTTTAGATAAATTACTAAAGAAACATTGATTAAGGCGTCTATTATAATCTTGATAAAAATGAAAATTCCATCCCTGTAATTTTTTTATAATTTTCGCCAATGCCAAGCATGTCATCATCACCGTCATCATAATAAAAATTTACGATAAACTGAGTAGATTGAGCAGTAGCTCTTAGACGTTTTAAAAATTCAAGAATACTTATAACTGATGAAGAACTTATGTAATCAAGGTCTATAATTATCTCGAAATTTTTATCGAATAAATGTGCTTTGAAATGAATGAAAAGATCTTCAAAAAATTTTTTCGAATTTTCGGGATAAGATTTGCCTTTTAATAATAGCTTGTTTTGTTTCGACACAAAATCGACCTGAGGTGTGTTTTTCCCTGCGGGTATCGCAAAATCAATCATAATTTACGCTACGATGCTCGGTCAATTTTAACCTCAACCGAAAAACACGAAAGATCTTCGTTTATTTTATCCATTCGATAGCTCAGCTTATTTTTTGATTTCATAGCCATGGTAATGAAACCTAAACCGGCACCTCCCTTATTGGAAATAACCCCATTTGTTAAAACTTCCATATAAAGATTTTTAACCTCTTCTTCAGTATAAGAATTTATCAATTTAATTTTTTCTTCGATTCCCGGCCAATTCTCTTTTAACACTAAATTCCCGAAAGTCACTAAGTATTCCTTCTCATCCTGTGCAATAATTACAAATGATGATTGATTATCCAGTTCGTCACGTACTCCATGTAATCGAATATTTTGTAAACCTTCAACAAGAATTGAAAACATTTTTTTTATGGTTCCTTTCTTGTCGTTCATGCTTAGCATCGTTTCCTCAACACCATTCGTAATCGAATTCACTAAATCTTGGCTAAATTCACCAAAGTGAGACACAATAATTTTGTGTTGATTTTCACGACTGTATCGGCTATAAATATCCTGATACTGTGAATGACAAACTTGTACAGCTTTGGTTGGCGCTAAGCTCATTTACCGTAAAATTGAGGCGAAAGTTACGAAAATTTCACAGAATTGGTTACCTTACTAACCTATTATTTTGCTTCTTTTGAACTATTAAATGTTGGTATAAGCCGATAAATGCTATAAAAAGATAGATAAATTAATGTCCAACATTATATTCAAACCTTTGACTTTTAGCATATTGAGTCTAGAAATATGGCAGTTAGCGGATAATTGGACCAATTTATCGCCGGCAAATTTTTTTTGAACTCCTAATCCGCTGCTAATCCCATAACCGGTGTATGATGTTTTAACACCAATATTGGCCGGATTATTAATTAACAACTGGTAGGTACTCCCCTCAATAACGACATAATTTTTCATTGCTTTTTGGAAATAAAAACTTGGTGCGATTTCAAAAAAGAACTCTTCACTGGCCGACAAACTATTTACAAATTGTACACCCGCCTTCATCCAAGTTCGTCGTTCAATTCCATTTATGGTTTCTAATTTTATTAAATCATCACCACTGGGATTAGATGGATTTGTTGCAGCCAACGTAAACACTCCTGATGTGCTCAATTTGGCAATACCGCCACTCATAATAAAATTAATTCCGTCTGTATGATACAATGCTGTAACGGCCGATCCTATTCCAAAATTATAACGCATCAAACCCGGATACTCGTTGAGTGAATAGTTCATTCCTGTTTTCGTATAGAGTTCGTTACGAACAGTAGTTAAGGATAAAAGTTCAGCAATACCAAAACTATTATAGCCGCGAAAATAATTGGCCTGTTTACCAAAATCCTTAACACCAACCGGACCAATACCAAAATGCCATTTTCGGTAATCATCAGTATTTGTTTTGGCCTCAACTGTTTCTTGAGCCGGTGCAAATAAATTAAAGCCAAAAAATAGCCCTAAAAAAAATTTTATTTTGTTGTTCAAAATGTAATACATAATGCAAATATTCATTAATTTCATCAAAAAAAACAAATTATGGGACTTTGGGATAAATTAAAAGGTGAACTGGTCGATATTATTGACTGGATTGACAATTCAAATGGAGAAACCATTTGTTATAGATATGACAGAAAAGATAATAATATTAAAAATGGAGCGAAATTAACAGTTCGTCACTCACAGGTTGCCTTTTTTGTAAACGAAGGTGAAGTTGCGGATGTTTTTTTACCCGGAATGTATGAGCTAAAAACCGAAAACATTCCATTGCTTTCAACTTTGAAAGGATGGAAACACGGATTCAATAGTCCATTCATGGCGGAAGTATATTTTATCAATGCCGGATTAATTGAAGAAATTAAATGGGGAACTCCCGGTCCAATTACAATTCAACATGCCGAATTTGACGAAGTTCAAATTTCTTCAAACGGTTCGGTTGCTTTGCAAGTAAATACAAATAAAGAAGAGCTTCAAAAATTCATGGCACAGGTTGTAAAAACAGATGGATTATTTACAAAAGATGAATTAAAAGGCAGAATTCGTGATTTAGTAGTCACAAATTTATCACCTGTATTTAAAAAAATTGCCGCTAATTCTTTATCTGTTGATTATACTGAAGTGGCATCTGCGGTTAAAACTTTTTTAGAACCCGAGTTTACTAAACGAGGAATGATTCTTGAAAACTTTAACGTGCTTGCTTTTGAATATGATGATGACACAAAAGCTGCTATTGCAGAAGGTAAAAAACGTGCCGGAGAAATGCGTGGAGTAAATAAAATGGGAAATGCTCAAAACATTCAAATGGCAAACATGATGAAAATGGGTGATGCGATTAAAGGAAGTGGTGATGGAAATGGAAACAATATGATGGCGAATATGATGGGTGCAGGAATGGGATTCAATTTAGGAAATCAAATGGCCAATCAAATGGGCAATAACATGAACAGCGGTTCAATTCCTCCTCCTCCTCCTCCTGTAATGAAATTTTATATCGCCGTTAATGGTCAACAAACCGGGCCTTATGATATGATGCAATTACAACAAATGGCACAAAGTCAACAACTGAAAAAAGAAATGATGGTTTGGAGAGAAGGAATGGCCGCTTGGGCTGCTGCAGGTTCAGTTGCTGAACTAACTTCTGTTTTTGGAACAATACCACCACCACTACCACCTCAATAATATGGAAGAAATAAAAGCAGAAAAAGCCGATCAAAACCAAATTAAATGCAAAGGTTGTTCCGCATCACTAACTTTTAAACCCGGCACAACTTTATTAGCTTGCGAATTTTGCGGGGCTGAAAATGAAATTGAATTCAAACAAGATGCCGTTGAAGAATTAGACTTTGAAAAATTTCTTTCAGAATTTTTGACCAATAAAAGCAATACGCAAACAGTTACTGTTATTAAATGCGGTAATTGTAAAGCCGAAACTCAACTTGCTCCAAATCTTGTTGCCGATCATTGTGATTTTTGTGGAAGCCCAATAGCGGTTAAGGACGGAAGTACAAATACGCTTATCAAACCAAAAAGTTTATTACCATTCGGTATTGAACGAGATAAAGCTTTTAATGAATTTTCAAACTGGGTTAAGAAACTTTGGTTTGCACCAAATGACTTAAAAAAATATGCCGATACCGCCGAAAAGTTAGCCGGAGTTTATATTCCATATTGGACTTACGATTCGGCAACAAATAGTCAGTACACAGGTATGCGTGGGGTTAATAGAACAGAAACTTATACCGCTTATGAAGATGGTAAATCAGTTACACGCACTCGAACACGAATTGACTGGTATCCTGCTTCAGGATTTGTGTATGAAAATTTTGATGATGTATTGGTGATTGGAAGTAAATCTCTTCCTAAATCGTATGCCGAAAGTTTAGAACCTTGGGATTTACAAAACCTAGTAAACTTTGATGAAAAATTTTTAAGCGGATTTAAAACTGAAAGCTATCAAGTAGATTTGAAAGACGGGTTTGATGAATCGAAGAAAAAAATGGAAGTGAAAATTCGTGCAGAAGTGAAAAAACACATTGGAGGCGATCATCAACAAATTACTACATTAAACACTACACATTCATCTGTAACATTTAAGCACATCTTACTTCCAATTTGGTTAAGTGCGTTTTTATACAATGGTAAAAGTTATCGATTTATGATTAATGCACGAACCGGTGAAGTACAAGGCGAAAGGCCTTACAGTGGCATGAAAATTACTTTATTGGTAGTAACCATTCTTGCTGTTATTGGTGGTGCTGTTTGGTATTTTGCAACTCGTAAATAAAAAAAATGAATAAAGCACGTTTAATATTCTTCATTGCAAGTGCAGTAGTTATTTCTTCATGTTCTAAAAAACCTGAAGCAAAATTTACGGCAAGCAATAAAACACCGTTGGTCGATGAAGTAGTATCTTTCACCAATTCATCAACCAAGTCGCTTACCTACTTATGGGATTTTGGCGACGGAAATAGTTCAACCGAACAATCGCCGAAACATTTGTACGATACTGAAGGCACTTACAAAGTAACTTTAACGGCATATACAAATGGACAAAAACAATGGTCTGAATTTTCAGAAATAATATCTGTGCAGCATCCGTCCGCATTGTTTTCCGGAAATGTAGGAGGAACAGATTTACGTTTATTTAGCGGTGTTAATGGCGATGGCCAAAATTATTCGGTTGTATCTACCTTAGGAACCGGAACCCGTTCTATAATTTACACTTCAAAAATTGGTTCGTTAGGAGTTGGACAAGATTATATGGGAATTGATTTAGGAACCTTAACCGTTCCTGATCCTTTAACATTAGCCGCTACTGCGCCCTATTTTCATTCATTTATTATGGTTTCTGATTATCCTTATTCTGCTGCTGCAACTAACGGAGTACGCATATACTACAAAACAAACAGTGGTGTAATTTGGAGTACTGATAATGGTATTGGAGACCAAAGCGGAAGTAATTTTAGAATTACTTATACCAAAGACGGTACAGCCGGAACAACAACAATTGAACGCTTTAAAGCACATTTTGATTGTACTTTGTATGATGGCTTAGGCGGGTCAATGACAATTACTAATGGAATATTCGAACTTGATTTCGGAAATTTATAATGAAACTACTAAAATGAAAAATTTATTAATCGCTTTATTTGTATTTCATACTTTTTCAACTTTTTCACAAATTACTATAACAGGAAGCGACTTACCATCGGTGAATGACACCTTTCGATTAAGTCGTACGATTGACAGTTGGGGCATTAACCCGGCACTAACGGGGACAGGATATACGTGGGATTTTTCTTTTTTAACTTCAACTTCGCAATCTGTAGATACCTGTTTTTCGGTAAGTTCTACTCCATTTGCTTATCAATTTTATTTTAATAATATCATTCTTTATCCAAGTTATAAAGCTGATTTTGCTATGAAAGGAGCTGCATTTACAGTTGCAGGATTTCTTACGGTTTCTGATGTATATGACTATTACAAAAAATCAAGTTCAATGTATCAAAATGTTGGTTTTGGAGCCACTATTAATAGTATTCCAATGAGTATTCGCAAGCAGCCTATCGAAAATATTTATCCCCTTCCGCTAAATTTTGGTGCTACTTATTCAAACTTTTCCGCTTATGACCTTTCAATTCCCGGTTTTATGACTTATCGACAAACTAAAAACAAATCGGCGGAAGTAGATGGTTGGGGAACCTTAACAACACCCTACGGAACTTTTAATACCCTTCGAATAAAATTCATCATTGATGCCACCGATTCTATAAATATTGATTCGTTGGGCCTTAATTTTGTAACTCCGCGACCAACAGAAACTCAATATCATTGGTTAGCGAATGGGCAAGACGTTCCGGTTTTGCAAATCAATGAAACAAGCGGAATTATTTCGCAAATAATCTACAAAGACAAAATTAGTGTTATTGGACTTAATGAATTGAATAGTAAAATTAATTTCAATATTTATCCTAATCCTGCATTTAACGAATTAACGGTAGAATCATCGGAAGAAATTAAAAATTTATTGCTTACAGATTTGTCGGGGAAAACATTGTTTAGTTTTTCGCCATACAATAAAAAATTCGGCTTGAATGTTGAAGAATACTCGCAAGGCTCATACTTTATTAAAATAGAAACTAAAAACGGCATTAGTACGAGAATAGTTAGTTTAATAAAATAAAAAACTGAATTACGTTAAAGAGCAAGTGTAAATGAACGCCGGAGGAAGGTTAAAAGGTGAAAATTTCACTTTTACTTTATTAAATCGTTGCTTTAACAATTTATGGGCATTTAAGCTGTATTGATATTGCGCAAAAATTCCTTTTCGATTTAAAAACTTAACGGTATTGTTGAGAATATTTGTTTTAATGGGTTTTGGAATTACAGTAAACGGCAATGACGAAATAATAAAATCGGCATGTTTGTAACCGTATTGATGAAGATAATCTCCTACTTTTTCGGCGGAATCATTAATAATAATTAATCTATTGTCATTAATCTTTTCGCGTAGAACATTACAAAAATTCTCTTGAGTTTCGAATACCAAAAGCTTAGCATCAGGTTTCATTCGTTTTAATAATTCTAGAGTAAATGGACCTGTGCCCGGCCCATACTCAACAATTATATCTGCGCTTTCAATATGAAGCTTTTCTAACATATAACGCACCAAAATTTTAGAACTCGGAGCAATCGCTCCTACTATTTTCTTCTCTTTAAAAAACTCTTTTAAAAACATATTTACCTTGGTATTCTTGTATTTACGCCGACAAATATAATTAATAAAACCATTAGTAATATATCAATGAAAATTGATAGATTTGCAGTATAAAACCTTGATATTGATGCTTTCTAATTTATTAAAACATTTTCTAGTCGGAACTTTATTGCTTGTTGTTAATTTTAAAACACAATGTCAATCAGAAGCGGATAAGCTATTTGCTAAAAAAAATTTTCAAGCTGCGTATAACGAATATTCAACTATTGATAATAATGATTTAAGCACACAGCAAATTTATAATATGGCTGTTTGTGTTTTGAATGTTGTATCGATGGATAAAAAACAAGCTGAAACCCTTTTGCATTCCTTTATTGAAAAAAATCCTAATGATGGTAATGCGCATTACTTACTTGGACGTTCATTAGCATATCAGAATAAATTTGATGAAGCTGAAAAAGAATTCACCTATTGTTTAACTGCTAAAAATATCACTTCAGAAAATAAAAATGATGCCGGCCATGAATTGGAATATTGTCAAAATGCAAGAGCGATTTCTGCTTATACGGTTATGGTAAATTTTGAAGTTTTAACAACAGAAATTAATTCGAGTTACGACGATTATTTTCCTTTTACAGATCAAAGCGAATCGGTTTTATATTTCAATTCAAGAAGAAACGGTTTAAGCATTGAAAAAGAAAACGGCGAATTTACTTCTGACATTTATTATTCAAAGGTTGTTGACGGCAAATTCATTAAAGCTATTCCAATTACAGGAGGAAACATTAACAATCCTAAAACTGATGAAGAAATTGTTGGATTAAGTGCCGACGGCAAAAAAGCAATTATTTGTTTTGAAGATGCATCCGGAAACACCGATTTAAAAATTGCAAATTTGAAGGACGGAAAAATTGTTTCATTGGAAAAATTGCCAAAAGGAGTAAATACACCTGCGCATGAAATTGCCGCAACATTCGGTACAACTACCAATGAAATTTATTTTGCATCTAATCGATCAGGAGGATTTGGCGGAATTGATATTTATGTAATTCGAAAAGACATGAAAGGAAAATGGGCGCTGCCTCAAAATTTAGGACCCGAAATAAATACCATTTACGATGAAGATTTTCCTAATTTATCGCACGATGGACAATATTTATTTTTCTCATCAAAAGGCCATGCCTCAATTGGAGGCTATGATATTTTTAAAGCCGGTTGGGATGATAATTTAAAACGCTTTGTAAAACCTGTTAATGTAGGGGTGCCTGTAAATACACTTTACGACGATATGAATTTAAATTTTTCGGGAAGTGAACGTTACGGTTATGTTTCACGAAGTGCATTTAAGAATGAGATGGAAATAAACCGTATTACGTTTGAAGAGGTAGAACCCGAACTTTCTATAATAACAGGAACCGTAGAAACGGGTAAAAAAACTGACGAACTTTTAGAAGGTATTTTAATGGTTGTTGAAAATGTAAGAACGGGTGAAATATCAGGAGAATATTTGCCAAACCCAAATACGATGCGTTACGTGATGGCGCTGTCACCCGGAGTTTATAAAGTAAGTATCGACATTGAAGGATTTGAAGAATATGCCGAGACTTTTGAAATTAAAGGGAAAGCAAGTTTTGAACCTCAAACCGAAAAGAATTTTACGCTTAAGCGAAAATAAGTGAGTTTTTCTTATACACTTTTACTGGTTATTATTACGGTTGCAGTTTCTTTTTACGCCTATGAGAAACGCGATTTGTTTGAACGTTTAATGTTTAAGCCCTATATTGTACGCAACAATTCAAAAGAATCGTTTCGGTTGTTTACTCACGCCTTTATTCATGCCGATATCTTTCATTTAGTGTTTAATATGATTGTGTTGTATTATTATGGCGAACCATTGGAAAAATATTTTCTAGTTGCTTACGGTAAACTCGGTTACTATTATTTTATTTTACTTTACTTCGGCGGAATATTATTTGCAACTCTTCCCGGAATGATTAATCATAAAAACAATTCGACGTATGCTTCGTTAGGTGCCTCGGGAGGAACTTCAGCGCTGGTGTTTTCATTTATTGCTTTGCAACCCATGAAACCCGGGCCTGCATTTTTTATGTTGCCAATTGCAATGCCGGCAATTATTTTCGGAATTGTTTTTATTGGTTTAGAATATTTTTTGATGAAACGCGGGGGTACAGGTGTGGCACATAACGCACATATTTTTGGCGCGCTTTACGGCTTTGCATTTACATTATTAATTGATCACGATAATTTATTGCGATTTATTGCGCAGCTAAAGAGTGGGTTTTGAATTGTTGGTAGTTCATAATTGTTTGCAATCAGTTGTCAGGCTTAAAATGCGCCGCAGTCATTGCGAGGAAGCTGTTCTATGATCAAGATTATGAATACTATTCTCAACTGACGAAGCAATCTTTGAAATGAATCCCGGTTTCTTGCGCATTTTACGTGCATGTCAAAAAGTAAACCTTGAAATCGAATTACTGTTTCTTTCACATTTCAACTATAGTTCTTGAAGCAATCTGCCAAAAGTCATGTATAAAACCAGGAGCGCGTTTCTCTCAGATTATTTAATTAATTACTTCACGCAGAATCCCGATGGTTATCGGGACGCAGAAAAACCGCAGAATATTTAGAAAATTACTTAGCGCCGTTCGCGCGCTCTTCTTCGCTTACGTTGCGTTTAAATACCAATACGCTATACCCGGCAATATAGATGTTCTGCGGTTTTTCTGCGGCTTCTGCGTGAAACAATTCCCCAAAAATTCATCCTCAAAAAATCAACTTTAGTCTAAATCATTTCTTTTTTTTAAGGTGAAAAGAATACAACTAATTAAAAAGCTGTTTAATTTCCCTTTCATATATGTATTCAAAGGTAATTATAGAGGATTTACAATAGAAAAAGTTGAAAACTACATCAAAAAATATCATCACCTCCCATGGTTTAAATCAGAAGAGGAAATAATAACTAATGGCATTGACGTTAAAGAAATTTTAAAGTCGCAACAAGAAACAATTGAAGAAATGATGCTGTACATCATTTCACTCAAAAAAGAAATAAATGAATTAAAAAATAAATAGTCATGAAACTTAAGATTATTATTACTATGATTTTTTGTTTTATCTATCTTATTAATTATTCTCAAAAGGACTCTACAAAAAATAGAAATGAATTAGGATTTTATTATGGTACAACATACTTTCCCGACAATTATTTAAAATATAAAAAAATATTTACCGATAGGCATGGAGAATTATCCTGAGTAGATTTACATTCCGAGTTGATTATTAACAAGTATCGCTTTTTTAATCCATCATTTGGGATTAATTTTCAAAAAGGCGTATACAGGCAAGATTCATTGGGGTATAATTGTCAACACATACTTCAATATTACAATTATATTAAATTCTATCTAACTAATAAAGTAAAAGTTTTATCTCAAACTAAATTCAAAATTGAAATATCGCCAAGCTTAATATTGAAATTATCAAATTATCCACTTACTGATAGTTCTTCAAATTATGACAAGATAAATTGCAAATATTATTTTGGAACAAGAATCTTTATTAATTCGGGGTTATTTTTTGACTTCTCCTTTAAGTGCAGAAAGAACTCCTTTTTTGCAATACGATTAAGTACCGAACTGCTCTCGGAAAGGGGTTATATTTTAAACACAGGTCTTTTTTTGGGATATAAATTTAGTATATAAATGAAAAAATTAAACTTTATTTTATTAATAGAAATATTATTCTATTCAAAAAATGTAATCAGCCAAAACTCAAATAATTTAATTAATAACATTGCGGTGATTTTTTGACGGTGGGAAATAGTGTTTCGACATACACTTCCAATGGCGATGTTGTTATTTATCCAAATAGCAAAATCACCTATACCGCAACTCAAAGAATCAGTCTAAAGCCCGGATTTAGGGTGAAATCGGGAGCAAATTTTCATGCTGTAATTGCTTCTTGCCCCAATAATATTCGTGTATTAGAAAATTCAATCATCGTTATTACAGATACTAATTTTTTAAATCAAAGAAAATTTATTGCAACAGATGAGTTATTGCAATCTCAAAAAGAATGGACAAATGCTATTATGAAAATTTTCCCAAACCCTACCTCAACAAACATTACCATAAATTCATCTGAAAAAATTCAATTACTTCGTATTTACGATATAACAGGCCGCACACTTACGCAGTATTCAACTAACAGTACTTCCTCAACAATTGATGTTAGTCAATTGAATTTAGGAACCTATTTTGTAGAAATTGTTAGTGAAAAAGGGAAATCGATTGAGAAGTTTGTAAAGGGATAGTTGTCAGTTCTCTGTTGTCAGCCATCAGTTGCCTAACAACTAATACCTTAAATCAAAGCTCAGAACTCAACGCACAATAATGTGTTCCAAAATCACTAATGCTCAGCGAATAATAGTCAGCCAAATTTTAATTCAAAAAAAATTACTATTATTGATTAAAAAATCAGGTATGTGCTCGGTTATTTATTCGAATCATAACGGCATTTTGTATCCGCAAGAGCAAGGATTCCTCAAAGGAAACAACCGTGCTTTTATGTATGGCGATGGTATTTTTGAAAGCATTCGCGTAAAGAACGGAAAAGCCATGTTTCTTACAGCGCATATTTCACGTATGCGCGAGGCCGCCGGAGCACTTAAAATGGACATTCCACATGAACATACTAACGATTATTTTACCAAACAAGTTAATGATTTAATCGCGAAAAACAATATTACAAGCGGAGCGAAATGTCGATTAACCATGTATAGAAATACGTCGGGAAATTATACACCCGATAAAAACACAACAGGATTTGTTATTGAAACATACGTCTACGCGCATAATGATTACACATTGAATGAAGAAGGATTTACTGTTGAATTGTATCCCGAAATGAAAAAACCGGTAAATAAATTATCTGTATATAAAACATGTAACAGTTTATTATACATAATGGCCGGAATTTATGCCCGTCAAAATAAATTTGATGACACATTAATTATTAACGACAAGGGAAATATTATTGAAAGCTCTAATTCTAATTTATTTATTATTTGTAATGGTGTTTTGTATACGCCCGCTTTGAGTGACGGATGTTTGGGAGGAGTAATGCGCATGCAAATTATTAATATTGCTTTGCAACGAAAACTTAAAGTTTACGAGTGCAGTTTAACACCGCAAAATTTATTGGTGGCCGACGAAGTTTTTTTAACTAATGCCATTCGCGGGTTACAATGGGTGGGTTCCTATAAAATGAAACGCTATTATAATAAGTTAACTCGAGAATTACTTGGATTTCTTAATGAACTAAATTAGTTGCGAATTATTTATGGCATTTAAAATAATCGAACGGCTCCAAGCAATCCTCACATTTATACAAAGCTTTGCACGCCGTCGATCCGAACTGACTTATTAACCTTGTGTTTTTTGATGCACAACGCGGACATTGAATTAACTTACCTAAAACTGAATTTTTATCGGTAGATGAATGTAAAGGTGGTGCAATTCCATAAACGCGTAATTTTTCTTTTGCTTCATCCGTTATCCAATCGGTATTCCAAGCAGGGCTATGTACTAAATCGACCCTAAATGAAGAAATATCATTTTCTTTGAGTGCTTTTTTAATATCCTGTTCAATTTGATGCATTGCCGGACAACCGGTATAAGTTGGCGTTAGTTTCACTACCGTTAGCTCGCCATCCTGAATAACATCTCGAATCATTCCTAATTCAACAATACTTATAACAGGAATTTCAGGATCGGGAATTTTTTCAAGAATATGCCAAATTTTTTGACAACTCATAAATAAAAAATAGCGGCGAGAATAAAAACGATAATGATAACAATATATTGCCAAAAATCGACAAAATAAGGAAAGTACTTTTTATAGATTGAACGTAGGTTCATGGTTGAAAAGATTGAGGGTTAAAAGTTGTTCCCCTTCGCTAAAGCTACGGAGAATTATTGTTGAAAATATAAAGTTACCATTTGGCATCGGGGTAAGCGCGTTGCAGGTATTGCATTTCGGCCAGTATAAATCCTAAATGTTCAGTATGCAACCCTTTTGTTCCGCCGGTTTGCATAAATCCATCTTTTGGACGCGTTAATGTTGCTTCCTTTAAAATTGCGTCAATTTTTAATTCCCAATTTTTTCGAATCATTGCTTTGTCAACGCCTATGCCTTCCTTAATCATCAAATTATCGACTTCATCCATTTCAAATAATTCACCGGTATAAGTCCAAATTTTATTCAACGAATCCTGTATTCGATTATGGCTTTCTTCTGTTCCATCACCTAATCGTAACATCCAATCGCTTGAGTGTTTAAAATGATAGCGTACTTCTTTAATTGTTTTGGATGCAATAGCCGCAATTGTCTCGTCCTTGCTTTTCGTTAGTGCCTCATACGTTAGTAATTCATACGTCGATACTAAAAACTGTCGAACAATAGTATATCCATAATCGCCATTTTGAGTTTCAACGATTAAATGATTATAAAACCAACGTTCAGCGCGTTTAAACGCTAAATCATCTGCCGTTCTGTTTTTGCCTTCAATTTTAGCACCGTATTCTAACAAGGCATTAGCGCGTCCTAAAATATCGAGCGCAAAATTTGTCATCGCAATATCTTCTTCTAAAAATGGCCCATTGCTGCACCATTCGCCCAATCTGTGACTTAATATTAATCCATCGTCGGCCAATCGAAGAATATATTTAAATAATGCGTCTTGCTTATTCATTGTGCTTTTATTAAATGTGTTTTGCGCCTTCAGGCATTACGTAAAATGTTGGATGACGGTAAACTTTGTCATTTGAAGGATCAAAAAACATTTCGGTATCTGTAGGATTTGACGCAACAATATTATCTGCCAATACCACCCAAATACTTGTTCCTTCATTTCGTCGAGTATATAAATCGCGTGCATTTTGCAAGGCCATTTCTTTATCAGAAGCGTGAACGCTTCCGCAGTGACGAAATGGTTGTCCTGATTTACTTTGAACAAAAACTTCCCATAAACTAAATTGTGAATCCATAGTATTGATAATTTCTATTTCATTATTTTTTTTTTTTTTACTTATTATCCTAAGCGAAGAATAATTTTTATTTTCAAACATTTTGTAATTTATTCGCTTTTTTCTTGGCAAAGGCATTGGCTGCTTCTCTCACCCATTTTCCGTTTTCATGTGCTCGTATATGATGTTCCAAGCGTTGCTTATTGCATGGACCGTTTCCATTAATTACATTATAAAATTCTTCCCAATTAATTTCACCAAAATCATAGCTCTGACGCGATTCATTCCATTTTAATTTATCATCAGGAATTTTTAATCCGATGACTTCGGCTTGTTGTACTGTTTTATCAATAAATCGATGACGCAATTCATCGTTGCCTTCTCGCTTAATTTTATATTTAACCGCATTTCCTGAATGTGGCGAATCACTATCATGTGGGCCAAACATCATAATGGACGGCCACCACCAACGATTAAGCGCATCTTGTGCCATTTCTTTTTGCTCAGGCGTTCCCAATGCCATATGTGCCATAATTTCGTAACCTTGCCGTTGATGAAATGATTCTTCTTTACAAATTCGTACCATTGCGCGCGCATAAGGACCGTAAGATGTACGTTGCAAAGAAACTTGGTTAACAATTGCTGCGCCATCTACCAACCAGCCAACTGCACCTATATCTGCCCATGTTAAAGTTGGATAATTAAAAATACTTGAATACTTTGCTTTTCCTGTATGCAAAGCTTGAATTAATTCTTCGCGAGAAATTCCTAAAGTTTCAGCTGCACTATACAAATACAAACCGTGACCTGCTTCATCTTGAATTTTTGCCAGTAAAATTAATTTAGCGCGTAAACTTGGTGCGCGTGTAATCCAATTCCCTTCAGGTTGCATTCCTATTACTTCGCTATGCGCATGTTGTGATATTTGGCGAATTAAATGTTTGCGATAATCATCAGGCATTAAATCACGAGGTTCAATTTTTCCTTCGTCTTCCATTTTCGCTAAAAATTCCGATTCTTTTAATGTTGCTTCCATAATGCAGTTATACATTGCAAGTTTATTAAAAAAATGGCAAACTATTGTATGATAATTCTCAATGCGCAGCGATGCATGTATCTGTATATCATAGATATAACTGATATGTGAAAGCTGATTATGAACAGGTGACAATAAATTCTAATTTTGTGCCCTCAAACACAAATAAAAAATGTCAGGTTTTCATTCAATAAAAGTATCAAAAATAATTCGCGAAACGAGCGATTGCGTTTCCATAGAATTCGAAATTCCGGCTTCTTTGAAAAGTGAATTTCAATACAAACATGGGCAATATTTAACGTTTAAAATTAATAAAAACGGAAAAGAATATCGTCGTTCTTATTCATTATGCTCCTCACCATACAACGGCGAATTGTTAAAGGTTGCGGTTAAGGAAGTAAACAATGGTGTGTTTTCAACATTTGCCAATAGAGAATTAAAACCCGGAGATGTTTTAGAAACCATGAAACCGGCAGGAAATTTTTATACCGAATTGAATGCTTCAAATAGGAAAAAATATGTTGGATTTGCTGCCGGAAGCGGAATTACTCCGTTGCTTTCAATAGTAAAATCGGTTTTACTAAGCGAACCCAAAAGCGAGTTTCATTTATTGTATGGAAATAAAAATTCAAATTCAGTAATTTTTAAAACCGAATTAGATAACTTGATAAGGACTAACGCAAATTTAAAAATTACCTATGTTTATTCTAGAGAAGGCGGAAAAGACGTTTTAACGACAGGTCGAATAGATGAAAATAAGTGCAATGATTATTTATTAAAAAACGAATTGCAAAAGGCCGATGAATATTTTATTTGCGGTCCTGAGGAAATGATTATGAGTGTAAATGAATCATTAAAGAAAAATAACATAGATAAAAACAAAATTCATTTTGAATTGTTTACTACACCGGTTAAATTAAAATCTGAAAATACAACTAATGTTGAAGCAGCTTTTGACGGAAATTGTATGGTAACCGTATTAATGTATGGTACCGAAACACAATTCAACTTAAATACAAAAGGTGATAATATTTTAGATGCCGCTATTGACGCCGGAATTGATGCCCCCTTTTCGTGTAAGGGAGCTGTTTGCTGTACCTGCAAGGCAAAAATTATTGAAGGAAAAGCTTCGATGGAAATGAATTATGCGTTAAGCGATGAAGAAGTAAAAACCGGCTACATTCTAACGTGTCAAGCACATCCGCAAAGTGCTAAATTGGTGCTCGATTATGATGTGTAATTAAAAATAGTGCCACTTGAACTATCAGAAAAATATCGAAATATTGTGCAAGCGTGAAAAACTTGACCTAAGCACATTGGCAGAAAACATTAAATGCGATATTTCTGATTTATTTCGCCCAAAACCCGAAACACTTTTATTGCTGGCCGATTATTTTAAACTTTCGGTTGATGTTTTATTACGTGCCCCGCTTTTAAAGCTTGATCAAATAAAATCGTATCCGAAAAAAATGCTCGTAATGGATGTTGACGGAGTAATGACCGATGGAAAACTTTATTACAGCGAAAACGGTGACGAACAAAAAGCTTTTAATGCAAAGGATGGAATAGCTTTAAAAAAATTAAAAAACGATAAGGGTGTTGTAATTGGTATGCTTAGTAACAGCAGCAATAAAAATACAATTCATAAACGAAAAGAAATATTAGGATTGGATTTTGCAGAGGTTGGGCACAATCCTAAAGCTGCTACACTTAAAAAAATATGTGAATCCTATAAAATAAATATGAAAGAAGTAATTTATTTAGGTGATGATATTAATGATATTGAGGCCATGAACTTGTGCGGATTAATTGCTTGTCCGGCCGATGCAGTAAATGAAGTAAAAAAAATAAGTCATATCATTTTAAGCAAAAAAGGCGGCGAGGCTTGTGTAAGAGAGTTAATAGACGATTATTTTTTTTAGTGCTCAAAGCAATTTCTTTTTTACGGCGTACATCACCATTCCTGCTAAATTTTTTACGCCGGTTTTATTCATTATACTTTGCCGATGACCTTCAACCGTGCGAATACTAATGGTTAAGTCATCTGCAATTTCTTTATTGGTTTTTTCATGACATAAAAGTTTCAAAATTTCTTTTTCCCGATCTGAAAGTTCCTCCTCCTCAAACTTAGGAATTACCTTTTTTTGTTCAACAATTCGTGCCAGCATTGCCTTTGAAATTTTTTCATTGAAATAATATCCCATTGACAAAACACTTTGAATTGCTTCGTTAATCGTATCGAAATCATTATCTTTTAATAAATATCCATTCGCACCATTTTCCAATAAATGAAAAACCATCTCTTCTTCATCGTGCATGGTAAGAATTAGAATTTTAATATCTGGATATTCAGCCCTAATTTTTTTAGTCGCTTCTACACCACCCATAACAGGCATTTCAATGTCAAGAAAAATTATATCAACCGGTCGAATTTTTAAAATTTCAATAGCATCATGACCATTTCCTGCCTCAAAAACAATTTTGTATTGGTCACATTCATCAAATAACGAAATTAACCCTGCTCTAAAAAGTACATGATCATCAACAATGGCTATTCGAATTTTATCAGATTGTGAACTTGACTTCAATGCTTGATTCATTCGGTTTATTTATTTTATAATTAATTATTCCTTTTATCATGTGAACTCTTGATTCAATACTTTTAAGCCCTACTCCTTTGTTTAAAGTATAAAGTTTTTGAATCGTATCATCATTAATGCCTACTCCGTTATGAACAATGAGCATTGAAATTCGGTTTTCATCCCTGTTTACCATTAAATTAACTTGTTTTGGAACGGCATGTTTTATTAAATTATTAAACAATTCCTGAACAATTCTGAAGCATTGTGCGGCAGTATCGGGACTAACGTCGTGCATACTTCCGTTAAATTGAAAACTCACGTCACAAAATCCAGAATCATTAATGTTTGTACAAAACTCCCTTAACGATTCTGTTAATCCGACTTTTAATAAGGTTGCCGGAACCAAACTTTTAGAAATGGATCTTAAATCATTTATTGTTGAGCTCAAAAGATTTAAGGTTTTATCGCCTGCCTCTTTAAGTTTTTCATTATCGCCAGAATTACGAGTAATTTTTTGCAAATGAAGTTTTATAACATTTAAAGATGTGCCAATGTCATCATGTAAATTTTTAGCAATGCGTTCGCGCTCTTTTTGTTCTGTTAAAATAGTTGCCGAAATTAAATCATCTTGAAATTTTATAACCGTTTGTTGAATTGCCAATTCTCCGGCAATTATTTTTTTTTGATAAAGGAACACAAATGAAACAATAAAGAGAATGAGCGCCATCATTCCCAAAGTACCAAAAAGGATAAGCTGTTCAACCTGCATATGATTTACGTGTAAAAGTTATAGCTAATAAAACATTAAATAGAATATTATTAATTGAGTGAATTGAGTATAAGGCAAACAATAAATCAGAATTTTCAATTAAAAGCGTACCTGTAAAAAGAAACAAAAAAAAACTGCCGCCAAAATAAAATAATACCGCCGAATTAAGCCAAAATTGATAACTATTGGTTATTCTTTTTTCTTTTAACGATTGTAACATTGTAAATAATGATACTAAACTTAAAATTACTAATGCAAAACTTTCAACAATTCGAGAAAAAGAATTAAGCATTGGCATTTTAATTACCTTTGTTAATTCCAACGCAACTACTGCTATAAAAAAAGCCAATAAAATTACTTGAATATAATTTCCGATTTTAGCGTTAATTAACTTAAAATAAATAATTGCAAAAAAGAAGTATTCGATTATAGAATGAAAATAGTATAACCAATGATTATTAACTCCCTGTTTTGCTAAAATTCCTGAATATAACTCAATAAAAAATGAACTAATTATATAATAAAAAAGGACTTTTAAGTTTGAATTAAAAGTCCTCATATAAAAAAAACCTATAAAAAAAGGTAATATTATAATTAAATAGCTATATTCTAGTAGTGCATTGATAAACAAAATTAATTAATTATGGCCTTCCGCAATAAGGTGGGCAAGGAACCCCTTGATCGGCTATTGTATTAACAAGACCATCGCCATTTTTATCTACACCATAAATAACCAATTGTTTTGCTCCTTTTGCATCCTTTCCGTAATAAATTCGAATTCCAACACATCCCGCTTGTGCCAAAACTTTGTCAATAATATCGCGCCCGAATAAATGCGCGGTTACTTCGCCTTGTGCGGCATTTTTTTTGAAATTACTAATAAGACTTAATGCTTCATCTTGTGTGATAGCACCGCCTTCTTGACCAGTTACTGTACTCATAAATTTAATTTTTAAAAAGGTTAATAAGGATAAATGTATGTGAAATTTAATACGAAAAACAATTAGTTTTGAAAAAATAAAAAATGGCGTTAATTCTCAATACGTTACTTTTATTTTTTTTATAAAAAAATGCAGGAGGGATACATTACGCGAATTATACGTGAAATTAATCACGTAATACCCGTTAAATTTATAAAGTAATACCCGCAAAATTTATTTGCATTTTTTAAAATAAATTACAAACTGATGATTAATTCTAATTGATTGTTGATACAATCGTTTTTTTGAGTATTTTAATTTTTATAAATAATCATTTATACTTCTTTATAGTTTAAATAACGTTTATCAAAGCAATTTATATTTAAAAAAAAATCAATACTTTTAAACTATATTATACATATGGTATCTAAAAAAACAATGCATAAAATTTAAATTTCATACATCCTGCAAAACTAAAATTGGACTAAAAGTTTTATTTTATCGATTTAGGTAATATATTTGATGCATTAACGCTAAACAATTTATCGTAAATGTCCGGTTATGATTTCAGCAATCAGTTAGTATTTTGGAGCGGCATAGTTCCCGTATCGGTTAATTTATTTGTTCTTATATACTCAATATTTTTTTTACCAAGCAGCAAAACCAATTCATCCTTTTCCGTTTTTATATTTTTTCTTTTAATTTGGCAATTGGGCGATTTTTGTTCTCGCTTAGCGATTCATGATGTTGATGCTGCCAGTTGGTATAAATCCTCGTGCGTTGCTGCAATGATGTTTGTATCGTCCTAAAAAAAGTTTACAGTTTATTT
>FRDC01001675.1_pt2 | contig 40425 bp, 37 predicted proteins | sample 1106171 | NCBI WGS metagenome assembly FRDC01 (sample SAMEA3930566, study PRJEB13176) | freshwater metagenome | biome: Drinking water system; feature: drinking water; material: water | place: Singapore | collected 2014-12-20 | reverse complement strand
AAAATTTTCCAGGACTTTCCACCGTCTTTCGTTTTTTGCACAAATAGTTTGCGCTGTACCGGAATGCGAGTTTCATCGGATAGCGCGGGAATCGTGTAGGCCACATTGGCGTCTTTTTCATCCACAACGACGGCCCAGCCGAAGGCAGACTTAAGACCTTTGGCTTTACTTAAATCTTGCCACTGGGATCCGCCATTTTCAGATTTAAAAATTCCACAATGATTTTGTTGCCATAAAATATCGGGATTGGATTTTGCGCGCTCAACTAAATGTGGATCTTGAACAATCGGATCATTTGGATCTGGCATAAACGTCGCTTTTAATCCAGAGTTACAATACTTCCAAGTTTTGCCACGATCTTTTGTTTCAATCACGCCGCCAACTGAAATTCCAACTATAATACGGTTGTCATCACGAGGATCAATGGAAATACTATGAAGGCAAGAGCCATCCGTGCCGCCACCAAACCATTTGTCGCGGCCTTCGACTTTATTAAAGCCTTCATTTAAGTTCCAAGTTTTTCCATCGTCATCGCTATGAAAAATATTGGCCGGATCTGTACCTAAGTAAATACGTCCCTTCGAGTCACGAGCAAAAGCCCAGAACTCGACTAATTTTTCTTTTGAGCCTTCAGGAAATTTTGGAATTTCGATTTCTTCAAAGGTTTTCCCCTTATTTTTTGAAATATGAAGTTTCGGGCCCCAGTGACCGTGGTTTAATCCTACCCAAACCCACTTCTTTGCTTCATCAATGGCAACATAAGTGGCTCGCACTCCATCGAAGTGAGTGCGTTCCACATCCCAACCTGATGAATTAGGTTTGAGTACAATTAAGCCTTTGCGTGTAGCCACAAATGTTTTCATTATTATCCTCCGGATAGGGCTTGCATAATATGAACAGTCGCCCCTGACTTGAGTCGACGAGTTGTTTCTTTTTTAGGTAGCAATTCACCGTCGATAAAAATATTCACGTGCTTGCGAACACTTTTATCGTCTTCCAAAATATAAGAGGAAAACTGCTTCTGTACCTGATCCATCTGCTTTAACAGATCCAAAACATCCGTCGCTTCGATTTCGAACTGAGGGGTTGGGTAATATTTCTGCAGATTGGCGGTCAGATGTACTTTCACCATAAATTGTCCTCTTGACCTGAACGCTACAATAAAAGAAGTTTGAGAGACAAGTTCTAAGTCGTATGGACCCGAATTTTGTACTCACAAAGGACACTATGCAGAATCGATATTTACGACAAATTTTAATGCCAGAAGTAGGAGAGCTTGGGCAGGGGCGTCTTAAGAAAACCTCTGTATTGGTTGTGGGACTGGGAGGGTTAGGTACACCGGCCGCGTTGTACTTAGCTGCAGCCGGAGTTGGTCGCTTAGGACTTATCGATTACGACACCGTAGATGTTTCGAATTTGCATCGACAAATTTTATATTCGACTCAAGAGCAAGGGGCCTCAAAAGTTGAATGTGCGAAGCAAAGACTGACTTCATTTAATCCTGAGATTACAATTGAAACTTATAATGAAAGACTTTCGATTGCGAATGCTGAAAAAATTATGACGAAGTATGATGTGATTTTGGATGGTGCAGATAATTTTGCAACTCGTTATTTGGTGCATGATGCGGCTTTTTTCTTAAAGAAAACTTTAGTTTCTGCATCAGTTCTTGGTTTTGAGGGACAATTAACTGTATTTTCTCCAGGAGAACCTTGTTATCGATGTCTTTATCCTGAGCCGCCGCCTGCGGGATCCGTTCCGTCTTGTGCTGAGGCGGGGGTGTTCGGAGTGGCTCCGGGAATTATGGGAACTCTTCAGGCAAATGAGGTGCTAAAGCACATTTTGGGAATTGGGGATGTGTTAAATTCTCAGATCTTGATGGTAAATATTCTCAACTCACAATTTATTAAATTAAAAATGACGAAAAACCCAGATTGTCCGCTTTGTGGAACTCATCCATCCATTAAAAGCTTACAAGAAGAGAACTTTGTTTGCTCGACGGACTCGAAGATTAAAGAAATAAATTATCAAGATCTTCAGTCGTGGTCTAAGAATAAACATTTTCAGTTGCTTGACGTTCGTGAAGCAAAAGAATTACTCGAAGGACTATTGGATTATACTCATCATATTCCTCTTAAGGAACTAGAAGAAAGATATACGTCTCTTTCACAAGAAACGCCGATCGTTGTTTACTGTCAAACAGGTGGTCGTAGTTTGAAGGCCTGTACGCTGTTGCAAGCCAAGGGGTATCATGTTTATAACTTGCAGGGTGGATTGCCGAAAAAAGTAAGCCCGTGACTTGAAGGCTTTGCTTTGAAGAGGCTGTCGTTGTAAGCTCGCGCGCATGAATCGATTAGGCAATGAAAAATCTCCGTATCTTTTTCAACACAAAGATAATCCTGTTTGGTGGCAAGCTTGGGGTGATGCTGCATTTAAGCAGGCTCAGGCCGAAAACAAACCGATATTTTTATCGATTGGATATTCGACTTGTCATTGGTGCCATGTGATGGCGCATGAGACTTTTGAAGATCAAGCCGTCGCTGATGTTCTCAATAAAAATTTTATTGCGATTAAGCTCGACCGAGAAGAGCGTCCCGATGTGGATGATATTTATATGTCGGCGGTGCAAGCCATTAACGGGCATGGGGGCTGGCCTTTATCAGTTTGGCTGACACCTGAAGGAAAACCATTTTATGGTGGTACGTATTTTCAAAAGCCACATTTTATAAAGTTACTCGAAAAAATCGCTGAAATTTGGAATGCCGATCCCAACAAAGTTTTAGCTGATGGTGAACAGATGACGGATGTCTTGATAAAGACGAAAGTGCCAAAGAGCGAATCCGAAAGTTTAACCTCACTTGATCAAGTTCTTGATCGTTACATAACTCTTCATGAAAGTGCATTTGATCCTTATAAGGGTGGCTTTAGCCATGCCCCTAAGTTTCCACCTTCTATGAGCTTGCGCGTGCTTATGCGACGATTTAAAGCGACTAAAAGTGAAGTGGCTGAAGAGATGGTCAGAACCACTTTAAACGAGATGATGAAGGGTGGAATCTACGATCACCTGGTTGGTGGGTTTCATCGTTATTCCGTCGATTCGAATTGGTTAGTGCCTCATTTTGAGAAAATGCTCTATGACCAAGCGATGCTTGTGCCAGCTTATTTAGAGGCCTATCAAATTTGGCAGGACGAAAACTATAAGAAGGTTGTCACTGAAACCTTAGACTACGTGATGGAAGAAATGACCGTTGCAGGCGGTGGATTTTACTCGGCTCAAGATGCGGACAGTTTAATTTCGGGTGAAGATCATAAACATGAGGGTTTCTTTGCGACTTATTCTTTCGATGAGTTAAAAGCAGCTCTGAACACGATAGAGCTCGAAACTCTACAAAAACATTTTGGTGTACAAAGATCGGGGCAATTCGAAGGGCGCAATATTTTGCATTTGCAAAATCAGGCTTCCAAAGTCGACGTATTAGAAATTCCAGCGGTCCAAACCGCATTTGAAAAATTAAAAAAATTGCGTGAAGCAAAAGCCGCCGCCGACACAGACGATAAAATTATCACCGCGTGGAATGGTTGGATGATCGGTGCTTTTGCGCAGAGTGCACGCGTTTTAGATAACGATAAATATTTGCAAGCGGCGGAAAAAGCAGCGGATTTTATTTGGTTGAATCTGTGGGAGGGGCAAAAACTCGCGCGCCGATTTAAAGATGGCGAAAAGCGTTTTGCCGCTCTCAGTGATGATTATGCCGCGATGATTTTTGCTTTTATTGAGCTTTATCAGTCCACCTTTAATGAAAAGTGGATTGCACAAGCCTTAGCTTTACAAAATGTATTAGATGAAAATTTCTGGTCAGGATCCGCTTACTTCCGTGATGATGCATCCGATCCGTTATTAATTTTACGAGCGGTCGAAGACTATGATGGCGTCAGGCCATCGGCGAATTCTTTATCGGCTTACAATTTAATGCGGCTTTATCATCTGACTTTTAACAAAAATTTTAAATTACGTGCCGAAAGAATCTTTCAGCACTTCTCTTTGCATTTGCAAGAATACCCATCTTCAAAGCCATACTTATTAATGGCTTATGATTTTTTCCAGGCCGATGTCATGGAGCTTGCGGTCGTCACTGCAAAAAGTCCGTGGGACATCGCTTGTGAAATTCCACAAGCCCTCGGTTTTGCACCCAACATGGTGGTGGCGGCTCAATCGCTCTCGGGAAAATCGGCTTTGCCTATATTAAAAGACAAAACCGGATCTGATGAACTGACGATTTATCCATGTCATGAAGGGGCTTGTTTAAAGCCCGTGCATGCTTTTGAGGAAATAAAAACTTAGAGAGAAGTAATTTACTCGAGCTTCTCTTCGCATGATGGAACATAGTTCTNNTCTTGCAAATGGTATCCCAATGAACTTTACGGAAATGTTTGTGTTCGCAATACTCTAAAAGATCTTTGATCGATTCTTTGTTGGCCTTACGAACGATTTTTTCGGAAGTGTAAACGGCGCTAGGATCACCCATGCGGTGAAAAGCAGCACCAATAAAAGGAATGACTTTCTCTTTATAGGTTGGATCCATTTTTTCGAGCTGGCGTGAGTAAGTTCCGCTTTCGACATTGTAAAGACCTTTGGTCCACTCACCAGCGATACGAACACCTTCTTCTTGTGCCAGCACAAAATGTTTTACACCAATTTCGTAGCGATCGATATCAAGTCCGAAGATCCAGTCATCGTGCTCATTTAAAATAAACAGATATTGCCCCGGAGGAAGTTCAGCCAAGTTCGGATTGATAAATATACGACCTTGTTTTTTAGCCATCTTAAAGTCTTTGACGTGATGAATCAGCGGGTAATCATGCCCAAGCACTGGGCGATTGGATTCGGTCCATCGGTATGGCATTCGCAACAGTGGAGTATCTAAACTTGCATGTGCAAAACTAGAAAAAATGAAAACAAACAATAAGTATTTCATGTTCCTGCCATAATATCTTCCATCGCTGTTCCATCAATCGCAATCACCGATGGGCGAGGCATCGATTTTCCACCATTGGGCCAATTACTAACAGGCTTTTCAAGGTCTGTTGTGCCTTCTCCAGGGTGCTGCACACTCATAAATAAAGTTTCATAATCAGGAGAAAAACAAAGACCTGTGAATTCAGCGCCGACTGGGGCTGAAGCCACTCGGTAAGCTTCGCCAGCATATTTCCCTGATGTCGGAATAAAAAATAAACTATTATTTCCGAATGGAACATAAGGTGGTTTACCCATGGCTTCATCCGACATATCGGTTGTCATCCACAAGTGTCCACGCTTATCGAAAACCAAATTATCAGGGCAAGCAAAACCAGAAGACTTACCACCTGTCAAAAATGTCGAAGCTGTAAATGTCATACTTAAGGGGTTGGCATCTTTCTCTTCGATCTTTAAGATCGAGCCCATAAAGTTGCCTTTTTTCTTGTTATTCGTGAGAGTTGCATACACCGCTTTTGTAAACGGATGAATCTCGATATCTTCAGGGCGATCCAATCGAGATGCTCCCAGTAAGTGAGCCGCATCACGGGTGCGAATCAAAGTTTCCATTGAAGATGTAAACGTTTTTTTCAACAATTCATTTTTGTTCCAGTCGAGACTGATCCATTGGCCTTTTTCGATATTGGCCACAAATAACTCGCCCTCTTCAAGGGAGCCTGGCTTGGATGCAATGAATTTGTAGATGCATTCATCAGCTTTATCGTCACCGGAATAAACCACGCAACGACCATCGGCAGCGACTGTTACAGTTGCACTTTCATGTGAGTAACGGCCAAGTGCAGTTAATTTTTTTGCATCGCCAGTTTTGGGATTCACCTCAACGACCCAGCCATAATGTTCTGGAGGATGATTGTAAAACTCGTTCCATCCGACCCAGCCTTGCTCAAACTTTTTCTCGCCATTCACATAGACATTGTCACCGAAGAAATCTTGATAGTTTTCTTCACAAGATAGAACGTTTCCCCAGGGAGTCACGCCGCCGGCGCAACCAGCAAAAGTCCCGATCGCTTCACGCGATCCCAGAATCGGCTCCTTTGCAATAAACGGAATTTTGGTAAATGCGTCGAGCCGACGATTGTACTTCGAGTTATGAACCACGCTCCATAAATCACCATTTTTTCGAATGTGAACAACGCTTCCGCCTAAGGATTTCATTTCTTTACGAACCTGCTCTTTGGTTCGCTTGTCGCCCTTCTTGTAGCCGCTGACGAAAATGGGGTCGACATATTCGTGATTGACCCATAATAGAGCTTCATGAAAATTATCTTTTTTCAGAGGGAAAAAGGCGATGTAGTCATTGTTAAATCCAAACTTCAGCCCTTCGCCGATGGGGTCATCCCAGCGGATGAGCACCTGAGCACGAAAACCATCTGCTAAAATCAAGTCATCCGCACTTGTGGGGGCTATCGGAGAAAAGGGAAGTTTGTTGAATGTGTATCCTGGTGGAAGAGGGGGTTTTGTTGTGCAACTCAGTAAGCTGCCGCCAAAAGATAATGCCACTCCGGAGTAACCCATAAACTCTAAAAAATCGCGTCTATTCATAGGCCTCTAAATTGCCTTTTGGAGAAGTTTTAGACAAGCTTTTTAAGGGCATTTGGGATTTAGATGAGCTCAAAAATGTCACTTGCTGGGGCTCAAATGTAAAATAGTGAATTTAGGGCCTGGCACCCCCCTTGCTCAATATGAAGTGGGCAATAAGTCTATTTTGAGGAGTGGAGCATGAAAAGCTTCAAAAACTACATCGTATTTTCATTGGTTCTTGGCATGGCTATCAGCTGTGCCGATGAAAACCGAGCATTCAAGCCGAAGTCGGTTGTGGGTACTTTTAATGCCAATGGTAAAGCGGCCTTAGACCGTAAAAATGGCAGCGGCGACGATGACTCCAAAAGAGCAGACGACGATAAGAATAAGAAAACTTCAGATACAACGAAGCAACAGGTTCCTGCGCCACAATTGGCAAAAGATATTTCAGCAGATACTGCCGCCCAACAAATGCAAATGACGAATAATAACCGACCAGAAATCAAAAAAGAAGGCGACACGAATGTTAAGGTTGCGCCAAGCCCTGAGAATGGAGCGGTAACTGGTGGTAAGGTTCAAGGCCAAATTGATGTTGTAAGTCTTGAAAAAGAAGCCGCTGCATTTTTCGCGAATGAAGCTCGTGTGAAGGCAGAAGCAAAGAATATCGCACAGAATATATTAGGTGTGACAGTTTCTCGTTATCCAGTAGCGGAACAGAATAAGTTCTATATTGAAGTCTTGACTCTTGTTAAGGTTGGAAATGAAAGAGAAACGATTGTTTCTCGCGGAAAATTGACTATTCCAGGAGCCAACTCAGTAGGGCTACCGCTTTATTTAACTTCTACAATTTCAAAAGTCGATAGCGAATATTCGATCGATGACATGATTAAGGTTAAAGCTTACTGCGAGAAAGATAGCAACTGCGATAAAATCAAATTGATTGTGACCTTCCTTTCTGAAACCAAAAAAGGTGACGACAAAGTGACTGTTCCATTGTTTGCGGGTTATCTTTTTGAGTTAGCTGACGGCACTCAACCAGACAAATATACAAAGATGCTAATTTTGACTGGCACAGGCGCAACGATTGGTTCTGAGTATAAATCATACGAAGATGCATTAGCTACGGCGCAAAAGCCAACCTTTAATGATAAAGGTCAGCCTGTTGTAGGTGGCCAAACGGCAACTCCTGCAGCGGCGGCACAGCATGAAAAAGAAGCGGTTGCAGAAGCGCAAAGATTAAAAGTTGGCGCTGAAGACGACAAGTTTATTAGAGATGACCGTCAAGATCGAACATTGGTAGAAGACAAGGCGGAAGCCGAGACGACAAAAAAGATTCAGCTTGCTCTTGAAAAAGCTAATAATGAGCGCATAGCCGAAGAAAATCGCCGATTAGAATTAGGGCGTGCAGAAGATAAGGCTATTGCGGATGAACGCCAAGATCGCACTTTAGTTGAGGCAGCAGCTGAAAAGCGTGTTGGTCATGCTTCTGATATCAGATTGCAACAGGCCGACATCGCAACAGTGGAAGCGCATGAAGCTCAAGGTGTTCAGCGGCGCAGCTGGCTCGCTCGACAAAGTGATTCAATTTCGAACTCGATTTCGAATACTTATAATTCGGCAGCGTCTTCTGTTAGACATATCGGCGCGACTATCGAGAATAAAATAGAATCATATGCTAAAGCTCGAGATGAGTATATTGATTCTAAGGTTCAAGCCGTAAAAAACTGGTGGAATGGTCCTGAGAAAAAAGTAGAAACAGTAAAAGCAGAAGATAAGAAAACTGGCGAAAAGAAAGTAGAAGCTACCAAAGTTGTTGAAGATAAGACTATTGAGAAAAAAGTAGAAGCGACAAATCTGACTGGCAAGCCGGTTGCTTTACCTAAATAATTCATTTGAATAAATGAACAATAAAAGAGAGGTTTGCCCACCTCTCTTTTTTATTTTTGGTGCCATGGAGCTAAGCACTCTCCGTTTTTAGCTTATATACCCAATCATTAAACTCCCTCAAATAAGCTTCACGTTGCTTATATCCTTGGCTCGCTTGCAGTCGATTGGCGTCGATATAACCCTTCAGCTGTAGCTCTTCAAAGGCGCTGGTCAGAACGCGTGTAAAGGCGAGTCCTTGCCAGAAGCGACCAAATTTCTTTCCTTTACGGGCACCTGTCATTTTGCGAGCGATAAGGCAAGTCACGGCTTTTAAGAACTTCTGAAAGCTTACTCGTGATCGCGCTCGCACCTTCAGGTGAAGATGATTGCCGACATTCGCAAAGTCTGCGATTTTAATACCGAATTTTCGAGCCTTTTCTTTTAAGATCTTTTCCACAAGTATTTTATTTTTCGGAAGTAAAAAGCTAAATGCGCCTTTTGCTTTATCCGATTTTAAAACCACATGAATCGCGCGTTTTGTCGAGAGAGGACGAAATTCTTTCCTTTTTCCTTTGGACGCAGTTCCGCCATGAGTCGTGCGACCGTACTTCTTTTTAATTTGCTTCGCTTGGAAATATTCAAAAGACAGCTGCTGCTTTTTCATTCAGGGGCAATATAATAAATCATTCTAAAAATTCAATGAAATTACCCTCACAACGCGAAGCCAAGATCTTTAATTTGTCCGGCTATAATTCGGAGAACAGAGAACAGAGAACAGAGAACAAAGAGCAAAGAGCAAAGAACAGAGAGCGGTGGCTATATTGGACACAACAAATGAGAACAAAAGCAGTGGCCGTGACCGTCTCTCTTACGGATGCAGATTCAGTGGCTGTTCTCTGCACTCTGTTCTCGATCCTCTGAATTTCTCACGGTACTCATAATATCTAAACTCAACACAGCAACACCTAGACATCTGCAAAAGCCCTTGCTAATCTCGGTTCATGCAGCTCAAATCTCTCACTCCAGAAAATTTAGATCACGTAATTGAAAGTTTAAAGCCGTTCTATGGTTTTCGGTTTCAAGAAGTGCAAATGAGTGAGCAGGATTTATTGATCGGTCTTTGGGGGCAAGGGGATTTGCATTGGTTGTTTTTTGATATGCAGCCGCAAAGGCCGCTTGTTTTTTTATTGCCAGATCCATCGCCTGTCAAAATTAAAGCGCAGAAAAAACCGTTGCAACTTTTCCTAAGTGCTCATGCTGTGGGACTGACTTTTATTAAAGCCGAGCGAAAAGAAAATGAGGGTCGTATTATTCGACTTTATTTTCAGAGTCCGAAAAATCCGGAATTTGCCTGTGAAATTGAGGCGCGTCTTTTTCCACACGGGCAAAATATAATTGTGCAATCAAAAGGAAAAACGATAAGCTTTGAAAAAGTGCAAGAGCTGCCACCTCAAACGAAGAGCCAAGAAGATCTTTCTTCCCCCACAAAAGTGCAAGACAAAACACCTTCTCAATCTTCGGAGCAGACAATAAATCATGCAGACCAGCAAAGTTTAGACGAAGCCTTTTCCGCTTGGCTCGCCCAGCGCATGCCAAAATCGAAACAAGCGGATAACAAGAACGTCGAACTACAAAAACAAAAGTTATTAGATAAAAAGCAGAAGGCCATCGCAAAAGTTGAGCAAGAGCTTCAGGATAAGGGAGACAACCTATATCAGTCTCTTGGCAATTGGCTTAAAATCAACCAATCCCTTCAAGTGCCACCCAAGTTCCAAGATTTAATAGATAAGAAAAAATCCTTCGCATTTAATATGGAAGAGGCATTTCGAAAATCAAAACAGCAAAAAGAAAAGGTTCAGCGTACACGTGAGCGTCTGGCCCAACTGCAAGAAGAGCTGATGCAAATTGAACACAACCAGCAACCAGAGAAACCCACGCAGTTAAAAAAGTCAGCAAATCCAGATTACAAAGGTCGTCTCCTCAAGCTCGATGAAAATTTAGAAGCTCGAACGGGGAAATCAGGGGCCGATAATTTAAAAATTTTAAGACAGGCTCGGGCTTGGGATTTTTGGCTCCACCTAAAGGACTTACCTGGAAGTCATGCCATTTTATTTCGCAATAAAAATCAAAAGGTCGCGGATGAACACTTTCGAAAAGTGGCGCTATGGCTTATCGAATTGTCACTCAAAAATAAAGCTCCTGCAAAAGGTGAAAAGTACGAAATCCTGATCACCGAGTGTCGATTTGTACGCCCAATCAAAGGAGATAAATTGGGCCGTGTAAACTATCAGAATGAGCGCGTATTAAACGTGGTTGTTCGGTAGATCCGTTGTCCCCATTTTTCTTAGTGCGCTGCGGACTCAGCGCAGCATCCGCTCGCACCCAAATCCACTCTGAAATTGACTCTGCTGAGTAAAATATTAACGTATTAAGGTTCAACAATTTCATCATGAGGAGGACACCCGTGATCGAAGTCAAAGACCTGACGAAAAGTTATGGTGATCGGCTTGCCATTCAAAGTTTAAATTTCCAAGTTAAGAAAGGTGAAGTCGTCGGATTTCTGGGTCCCAATGGAGCTGGAAAATCCACAACAATGAAAATTATCACAGGCTATATGGCGCCCAGTGATGGTTATGTGAAGGTGGCGGGATTTGATGTTTTCGAAGATCCTATAGAAGTTAAAAAGCGCATTGGTTACTTGCCGGAAATTCCACCGGTGTATCAAGATATGTATGTCGAAGATTATTTAAAATATGTGGCTCGTCTTCGATTGGTTGATCCTGATAAGGTCAACAGCTGTGTCAAGATGTCATTAGAAAAAACCAATCTTATGGATGTCAAAGGGCGATTGATTCAAAATTTATCAAAGGGCTTTAAGCAGCGTGTAGGACTTGCGCAAAGTTTGGTGTCGGACCCAGAAGTTCTCATGCTCGATGAACCCACCGTGGGATTGGATCCTGCCCAGGTGGCCGAAATGAGAAATTTAATTCAACAGCTCAGAGGTCAACATACGATCGTGATTTCGACTCATATTCTTCCAGAAGTCGAAGCCTCATGCGAAAAAGTGATTATTATAAATAAAGGCCGAATTGTTGCAGAAGACTCGCTTTCGGGTCTGAAATCGAGGATGAGTGGTGGTCAAAGAATCAGTCTGCGCGTGCGTAAGCCAGAACTGTTAGAAGGATCATTAAAGTCAGTTCGTGGAGTGAAGCATGTCAAGGTGCATGGACAGGATTTTGCAATCGATGCCGAGTCTGATGACCAAGTGATGGATGAAATTGCAGCGTTGGTTGTGGCGAAAAAAGCCGGAATGCTTGAGCTCAAGCCACATGCCCTAGATTTAGAAGATATCTTCATCGATTTAACTTCAACATCTTCGTCAGCAAAGAAAGGACGGGCGTAATCTATGCGTTCTATTTTAACCATCGCCAAAAAAGATTTTTTTAGTATAGTTAAAAGTCCAAAGTTTTTTATCGTTTCAGGAATATGCACATTATTTTGGAGTTTTCAATTTGTTCGTGGGTTTTTGACTTTTGTTGAACAAAGTCGAGGGGCCGCGATGATGATGGGAGGCGGACAAAGCAATATCCATTACACGGTTTTTATGATGCATCTCTCACTAGTGAATTTAATTTGTATCTTTGCGGTTCCAGCGCTGACCATGAGTTTGCTTTCAGAAGAAAAAAAGGTGCGAACCTATGACTTGTTACTAACAGCTCCGATTACGGCAACAGATATCGCAATTGGAAAATTTTTGGCAGGTTTCGGGGTTGCCAGTGTACTGGTTGGCATCTCGATATTTTATCCTTTGGCGACAAGTTTATTTGCGAAATTTAATTGGGCCCCTCTAATGACCGCCTATTTTGGAATTTTTCTTGTCGTGGGTTTATATGCAGCTGTCGGATTATTTGCTTCATCATTAACGGAATCGATTTTGCTGAGTGTGTTTATGGGTTTTATTTTTAATTTGATGTTGTGGTTTATTGGGCAAGGTTCTGAAAGTATTGATAGTCCAACTATGCTAGCCATTGTTGAGCAAATTTCAATTGGTCAACAGTTTATGCCATTTATTCGCGGAACTTTAAAAGTCAGTTCGATTGTGTTTTTCACAAGTTTTATTGGCCTCTTTATTTTCTTGACCCAAAGAGTGGTCGAGTCGGCACGGTGGAGGTAATTTATGAGTCGTTGGGGTAAAATCTCTTTATTTCTAAGTGGTTTGGCTTTGATCATTTTGGTTTCTGTTCGTTATCTGCTTGATGGCTGGCAGAATTTTATGTTTGCGCCATTGGCGATTTTTTTGCTTGGGATAATTCTTGCTGTGTTTATTGATTGGCGCTTGTTTCTTGATTTCTTCCGTATGCGCACAACGAAACACGGGATGAATATGGGGGTCATGATTCTTCTCGCCATTGTGTTACTTGTGGCTGTCAACTTTTTGGGCGTTCGAATGAATAAAACCGTGGATCTGACTGAAGAGAAGATCAATTCACTTTCGCCGCAATCGCAGGATATTTTAAAAAGTTTAAATAACGATGTGATAGTTTCGGTATTTTATAAAGGTGAAGAAGCACCGAATACCGGAGGCAATCCTTCTCCTGAATCTAAGCTGCGTGTGAAGCAGAACCTTGAGCTGTATCAAGAAACTTCCAATAAAGTGAAAGTGTATTTTTACAATACTTATACGGAAAATTTAAAAGCAGATGAGTACCTGAATAGTTTGCTAGACAAACAACGAGGACAGGTTTTTGTTTTTGTCGAATATGGTGGTAGAAAAGTCCGTGTCGAAAGCCCATTTGGTGAAGAGCAAATCACCTCGGCCCTTATTCAATCGACTAAGACCACAAACAAGAAAATCTATTTCTTGCAAGGTCATGGAGAAAGATCTCTCGAATCTGATGAAGCGGATGGGTTGAAGCTATTTAAGCAATCGCTCGAACAGGCTGCGTTTACAGTAGAACCCCTTAATTTAGTTGAGAAAGGCTTTATTCCGGAAGATGCCAACGTTGTTGCAGTTGTGGGAAGTATCTCACAATTACTAGAACAAGAATTAAAGGAGCTGCGAGAATTTGCGAAACGAGGGGGACGTTTATTTATTGCGGCCGATCCAGGACAAAAACATAACCTGGCTTTACTGACAAAAACTTTTGGCGTTGAATACATGAACAATTTCATTATCAATCAAAAAGGAATCCAGGGGCGAAGCCAGGCTTCGACGTTAGGTCTTTTCTATGATCCAAATGATGAGATCACAAAGCGTTTTGATCCCAATAATACACTTACAATTTTTGATCTCGCCAGTGAGTTGCGGGCTGCTCCAGATAAAGCCTCGACATTGAAAACTGTGGATTTGGTTAAAACCGACACCGGCAGCTTTGTTATGCAAGAATTAAAAAGTGGAAAAGTGCAAAACCCGCAAGTGAAAAGTATGGCTGTTGCGATGAAGGTGTCCGGTGATATTGTGCCACCGTCTGGTCCGAAGCCCGATCTACCAGAAAAAGAAAAAGTCACCTTTGAAGCCGTGATTTTTGGTGACTCAGATTTCTTATCTAATAATGCAATTCAGTTTGGATCGAACCGTGATTTGGCACTGAATTCCATGGCGTCTTTGGCTGGCGAATCGGTGCAGGTTAGCATTCGTCCTCCTATGCCGAAAGGAACAAAAGTTGAACTGACCAGATCATCTGCTCTTGCATTTATCTTTGTTGCTTTTGCGATTCCAATTTTAATTTTACTTTCAGGTTCCATTCTCTGGTTTAGAAGGAGAAGTGCGTGAAATCTTTTAAATCCACATGGATTTTCTTGGGTCTTGTGGTTGCAGTTGTGGGTTTGGCCGTTTATCAGTACTTGAAAGATCAAAAGGAAGAGAAAAGCCAAACAGAAAAAACAATGTTAATCAAAGATGAGGATAAAGATCTTGTAGATATTCGCATTCAATCCAAGGATTCTGTTCTTCATCTCAGTCGGGATGAGAAAAATTGGAAGGTCATTGAACCGGTAAAAGACCTAGCAGACGATTCAGCAACTGCGAGCTTTGCAGAGGCCTTTACAACGCAAAAAATGCAAGAGACAGAGAAGTCGGGTCCACAAGTGGACTGGAAACAGTATGGGTTTGAAGACGAAAAAACAAAGCAGATCCATTTGAAGGCTTCCAATGGACATGAGTATCAGATTCAGGTCAGCGGACGGAATGCATTCGATGGTCGCTTCTATGTTCGAGTTGGCGATCGACTTTTGCTCGGAGAAAATACCTGGGCGTCTATTTTGGCTCGTGAATCCAGTACTCTTAGAGACAAAAGTATTTTGCGAAATCACGAAGAGCCGACGGAAGTCATGATTCAAAATGGGCCTGAAAAGTTAAAATTGGTACGCATCGATGGGAAGTGGACGGGTCCTGAACAACTTAAATTAGATTCGGAAAAAATAAATCAATACGTCGGTGAATTATTGGAAGGATTAGCGGATGGGATTGTGACTGAACGTCCTGGAAGCAGTCCGCTATCCCAAATCACTGTGACACAGGCTGGGCAACAGACCAAAATTACGATTTTCAGCCGCAAAAGTGCGGCGGCATTAAATCCCAACGCTCCACAAAATCTTTTTGATTATTTTGTCGAAGTTTCGGATCGACCGATTATTTATCGGTTAAATAGAAGTACATTTGGAAAGCTGAATGCAACAGTCGATACTTTACGTAATCGTACATGGCCATTTCATTTCCCTCTTGAGCAGGTGACTGAGGTGGAAGTTAAAACAGTGGATCATGAAGCGATATTTAAGAAAGAGGGATCGGATTGGAAGCTGGTGAGCCAAAACCCCAATCAGCAATTGGATCCGAATCGATTGCCCACTTTTTTTGAGAAAATTAAAAACTTAGAAGCCGATGAGTTTGTTACTGCAAATAAAGTCAAAGGTCTGAAGCCAGCAAAGAATAAAATTGTGATGAAAAATGCGGCTGGTAGTGAAGTTTTTAGTTTGGTGTGGGGGGACGAGTACTCGAAAGGAAAAGATAGCGTTCCGATGTTTTACGCACAAACCAATCTTTCCAAAGAATATATGGGTGTTAAATCGGGAGCTATCAAAGCGATTCCGATTCCTGTTGTTGCCAATCTTAAAAAAGAGGAAGGCGAGAAAAAGTGAAATTTACAAGAAAAAGTCCAACACGAGTTGATTTAGCGGGTGGAACTTTAGATTGCTGGCCATTATTTTTAATGACTGGTGATTGTGTGACAGTCAATTTATCGATTGATGTGCGTACTCAAGCAGAACTTGAGTTGTGGGATCAATCTAAAATCTCGATTCATTTAAAAGATTTAAATTATCAAAAGAATTTTAGTTCTCTGGATGATGTACTCGCAAACAAAGATCCCGAAATGCTATTGATTCAAAAGCATTTGGCATTTTGGAAGCCTTTGCAGGGATTTTCCCTCAGTACTTTTTCTGAAAGCCCGGTGGGGGGAGGATTGGGTGGAAGTTCAAGTCTTTGCATTTCATTGATTCAAGTTTTTAAGGAAGCATTTAAAAAGGATTTGGGCCTTTATGAAACCGTCACCTTGGCTTCGAATATTGAGGCACAAATTTTAAAAAAGCCCACCGGGACTCAAGACTATTTTCCAGCTTTAAAAGCCGGACTGAATGCAATCCATTATGGAGCTCAAGGACCTCGTCTTGAAAGTCTGGATTTTGAACCACAGTTTTTTGATCAACGCTTGATCTTGGTTTACACAGGTGTTCCTCATCACTCGGGCTTGAACAATTGGCAGGTCATTAAGGCGACTTTGGATGGTGACACAAAAACGATGCAGGCTTTACAAAAACTGCGGGACATTGCATGGGAAGTGTATCATGTTTGCCGAGAAAACTCTTGGGACGATTTGGCAGCACTTTATCAAAGAGAATATGAGGCGCGGATTCAGTTGAGCAGTGGCTTTTCTAGTCCAAAGATCGAGCAATTAAAGCAACTTTCTATGAAAAACGGCGGGAAAGCTGTTAAAATTTGTGGAGCAGGTGGGGGTGGTTGCGTTTTTGTATGGGCGGATCCAGAACAAAAAGCCTCACTTACACAGAAAATTGAGTCTGAAGGATTTCGGGTCCTTTCTGCAAAGGCTGTGGTTGATTAGTGAAATTAAAAGTTCACCGATTTATCGGCGTCTCTTTAGCTGGCGGTAAAACCGATAAGACGGCCCTTGCTATCATCGAATATTTTCCGAAACAAAATAAAATTTTCCTCAGTCGTCTTTTTGAAAAAGTAAAACCAGAAGGTGAAATCAGCTCGGATGCTCAAATTCAAAGTTTGATTACATCATCTGGCGATATTGAGGCCGTTGCATTCGATGTTCCTTTGAAGCTGCCCGTATGTTTGACATGCAAGTTAAAGTGTCCCGGTTATGAAAGCTGTAAAGTGACAGAGATTCAGTGGATGTGGAAGCACTATCGAAAGCGCAATGAAAAGAAAAAGCCGAAGAAAATTTTTACCCCCTATACCGAGCGTTGTGTTGAGCAATACTTAACAACAGAGCTTGAAGAGCCATTTCATATGACTCACGCGTTGGGTGCGAATTTAGCTCCACTGACGGCTCGTGCTTTATTTATCAAGCGTAGATTGAAAACTCCGGTGCAAGAAGTTTTCCCGAAATTAAGTTTATGGCGCATCGGCCGCAATCTTGGTATTCAAAAATCACATTTGCGCTTTCATAAGCATTCGGTTGGCGGAGAAGAAAGTCGCCGAGCCATTCTAGATAAATTGATCGCGCAAAATGTGGCCTTTCTTTACGATCAAGATACCAAAATTTTAACTGAAAATTCTCAAGCCTTTGATGCTTTTATTTGTGGCCTCACCGCGGTCCTTAGTTTTCGAGGGCAAACGGAAGGGAAGCCAAAAGATTTCCCTAAGTCAGAAAGCTGGATTGAAATTCCAAAACTGAAAATTGTCTGGTAGTGAGCTCAGGTTACATAAGACCAGATATGTCGAAGTCGCTTCAATTTTACTGGCCCAAGGTCTGTCCCTGACTACTTGTTTTGCGTAACTGCCGGTACGATAAAAGAGATGAAAATCGCTCAATTACTAATCCTATTTATTTTTGCGCCGCTGTGTTTGGCGCAGCAAGAGCACACGCTTGTTCGTCGTATTAGTGTCTTTCCGTTGAAAACTCCGTCTTATTTAAATCAAGCTGCCGATGAATCTTGGTGGCAGATGCGTGAGGCATTGACTGAAAATAAAAGATTTCTAGTGGCTAGCAAAAACTTTTTAATTCAAAAAGATGTATTTCAAGCACGTGGGGAATTAAGCCCGGCCGATGGAATTATTTTGGGCCGCTTACTCGATGCAAATGCCCTGATTGTGACTTTCCTTGAAGGAAGATTGCTACGTATGAAAGTGTACGAAGGCGAATATGGTCAAGTTCTTTGGCAGCATCAGTTCGAGCTTCACCCCTCGATTCCAATTGAAAATCAGTTGCCCGGTGCTTCTCGAAAACTGGTTATGGATTTTATCGCCTCGATTCCCTATCACGGATTCGTATTTATTGACCCTTTAATTGGAAAGCCCACGTTTACAGAAAAAAGTAAAATCATGGCAAAAGCTGAGATTGGTTTAAATACGGATGTGGATGTTGGCGACGAAGTTCAGTTCATTCGAATTCAACCCCAAAATTTCAAGCCCTTATTTGCGGATGGCGGTTTGGTTGAAGCAATAGCTGTTGGAAAAGTAGTCAGTGTTGAGCGCGAAGTTTTAACAATTGAAATCAACAAGATTGGAGACGGCCAGTCAGTTAAAGAATTTACGTTGGTTCGACTGCCGCGCGAGTATCAGCGACTCAAACAAGCTTTCACCATTGGCGACCGCATGAAAAAACAAGTGGACCCGCAGTTTCTTTCTGTGGAGATGCGACCAACTGAAGAGATGGTGAAAGAAAATAAACCACTGGTTGCGACTTTAGCATTTATATCAAATCTGGCTGCGTTTCTGCTCTTGGCATTTTGATTCGGGGATAAAATGAAATACCTATTCTTGATATTGTTCGTTGTCAGTTCTCCGCTACAGGCGCAATCTTTGTTTGGAATATCTGGTAGTAGCAGCAGTAGCAGTGGCGGCAAAGATACGACTCGTTGGACTTTAACAGATTATTTGAGTCAGAAGCAAAAAGTGCGGTTAATGGATCACTGGCTGGGTTTAAATGGATCGGCAGTCGCATTTGAAACCATCATTTCTGGTGGAGGATTGCAATACAATACAACGTCGACCAATGGCAGTGGAGTGAAAGTAAAGTCGAATGAAAATGTAACTTCAGGACGCTTTTCATTGTTTTATAAGATTTTTGGTCTTGAGGGTGAGTACGAAAAAAGTAATAAGGATTGGAGCAGTACGGCCGGAATGTTCAGTATTCGACTACTGGGAAGTTCACAGCAGAATACAAATCTAACGGCTTCCTATGGTATTCGTAAAAAAGCATACACGGGCGACACACCAGAAACTTTTCAAAATCAATTTGCGCAAGGTTCGCTGAATCTTTATATCGTCGAGTTCTTTGGTATTGAAGGTTCGTATCGTTCTTATTTTAATAACAAATCCAGTTTAGATCGAGATTTCAGTGGGACCCGCATTACGGGTGGGATATTTATTGAAGTTGGATTTTTACGAATTTATGGACAATTTAATCAAGAAAAATCTCAGATCACTCCTGCAGACGGATCGGCGGCCACAACAGAGGACCACCAAGGAGTTGATGTTGGTGCTAAAATATTTCTATAAAAAATTACGGCTTGCTGTCTGAATAGCAAACAGGGGGTTTACAGCCGCCACCACCACCGCCACCGCAAGGGACGCAACCCACAAACTGAAAGTTGCGTAGTGCGGAAGAATCCAGTTCACCACGCATTACGCGTTCAAATGTTGCCAGTTCACTTTGTACTTGAATGATTTCACTAACAGAGAGTTCTGCATTTCCGGTACGCAAAACTAATTTTTCAGTCGGGTATTGGGCTGCTAAACCATTGCCATAATAAACCATGGCTTGTTGCATGCTGGCCCGTCGCGAGTCAGTTAGATTTTGAGTTGATTTCAGGCTGGCAGAGGCTTCAAATGAACTCAATAAAAGAGCTATTGTGATGAACCATTTATTTAGTGTCATTTGTCCTCCAATTTGAAGCATTCGATAGCTTCGGCTCCCAATACTTCAAGAATCGAGCCAGAAAAAATCACCTTTTGCCAGATCGATTATATAGTAAGTGCATGTAATTACTAGATTTTTTTAACCTCACGGAACGAAAAACGGTGTCAGAATGGCCCTATAGTGGTGCCACTTTTTCTGTGTTTCCTGCCATTTTTCGGAGGGTTAGGTGAGTCGTACGATGGTCAAAAATGTCTTTTAAGCACTCGGTTTTTTGCGGCAGGGCTTGAGTGGCGCCAAGCCAGGTCTCAGGCTGCTCCATACATAAAAAGATATTCCACTTCGGATCATGGATTTTAAATCGCTCGATAACAAAATTAAACATCTCTTCACGTAAAGTCCGATCATAGCGCATTTTTCCGTCTTTCGAAGGAAAGGACTCGCCCTGCATAACTAGACTTTTCATGCCGAAGCGTTGTCGCATCATATGTCGCTGTTCAGGTTGATATCTTAATGCGCCGACAGAGAGATAGGGGATTTCTTGTGGAGAAAATTTCTCGACGATTTGATCAACGAGCTCGCCGTAATGAAATTTCCAGTCGTCGAAGTAAATCATGGGATCTATATGAAAAGCGATAGGAAAACCCTTACTCACGCATTTGCGAGCAGCGGCTAAGCGTCTCTCGAGTGAAGCGGTTCCGTGCTCTTCGCGTTCGACAACATATTGGGGGTTTATAGACCAGCTGACGATGACATTTCCGGCGTGCGGAAGTTCAATGAACTGATCAACATAATCCGATTTGGTCTTAAATTCGAGAGACCATTGCGGATAATCTTTAAAAAATTCGATCAGCTCATGAGAAAAATGTGTCAGAGGATCCATTGATAAACTATCGACGACTTCACCTGTTCCAATGCGCAACTTTTGCTGCTCTAAACCGATGCTTAAATTTTTTAATTCTTTCAAGGCCTCTTGAAGGTTGGAATACAAAGTCAGTATGGGTGTATTCAAAAAACTTTGCAAATAGCAGTAAGAGCAATTGAAGTCACATTGTAGGCCAAAATTTAACACAAAATAATTGCAGCAGGTCAGTCCGGGTTTAGCTCCTGGACAGCGTTTAAAAAATTGGCCTTTAAATTCTGTAATGAAAATCGATTTTTTACTGGCTGCAAACTGTTTTGGCCCCATCTCACCTCGCATGTGTGCAAAAGGGCGGGCTGTCACAAATGAAATTTTCTCTTTTGGAAAAACAGATTGCAGTCTGAGGCTCAGTCGGCTGTGACGTGAGACCTCATCAATATAAACGTGATCAAATTTTTCGATTAATTGATCCACCAAGAGGTTTCCAATTTTTGTAAGGATTCAAGTCGCTTTTTTAAGTCTTCAGGGTTCTTTGCCTGAAGCTTCAATTCAAGTGATGTTTCATCACCTTGAGTAAGAAAGCGGGCCTGCGTGCGAACCGGCATTTCCACAGACTTTAATTTCTCTTCCAAATTATTTTGCATGGATTTGCGCATTGGATAACGAAGAAACTCGAGACTGCGCAGGGCTTCGCCTGCACTGGTTGCAAGACTTAAAGCTGTGGCCGCATCACGATCAAGTAGCACAAGTTCACCATAAAGTTCGAGAATTTTAACGCCCTCAGATTTCGAGCAGGACTTCTCTGATAGAAATTGAAAGCAGGGCTGTAAGCTTTTAAGAGAATCAAAGCTTAATAAAATCATCAGATCTCGAACTGAAAGATCTTTTTCTTCAACCCATTTTTGCATGGCCTCTGGCACATCGAGCAGGCGATGCAAAATTTCCCGATGAGCTTCACTGTCGCGTAAACCATAATTCTCGACCAACTCTGTCCAGTTGAGCTGTTCGAGTTCCACCGAAGTGCGAACAGCACGAAACAACCTGGCAAGCTCCATGAGGTTCAGTTTTTCGTAAATCGAAACAAATGCTTCTAATAAAGTCGCATTTTCCCCTAAGTCCACGACAGTGGCTTGATCTGTGCGTTCAAAACCATTCAGTAAAATGCCATTCCACGAAAAAAGAGGCAGGGCCTTCGGCCAATTGCGGCGGGGCATGAAGTGAAGGACCTTGCTGCAGAGCGAGAGTTCTGTGAGTTTCATCCAGCTTTACTACCATGATATTCAAGTTGTTGTCTATAATAGGGCATGGCGGATTGGCGAGACCGAGCTGAAATCAATCAAGATGTGGTGTTTTTTCATTATGCATCCCAAAAAATCGAGCAAGAGGCTCGTGAAGTTTACATATGGGATTTGGATAAAACTTATTTAGATACTAAATTTGAATCGATCAAGGGTCTGGTCAAAACGGCTGTCGAAAAGGCCTTTCAAAAGCGTAATGTTCCAGGAACTGCGACATTGGTTCGCGCCTTAAGAAATTCTTGGCAAGAACGTCATAGTGGCCAAAAAGATTTTCCTATATATTTTATTACAGCCTCTCCTCCGCAGATGGAGCGAAAGATTCATCAAAAATTAAACTATGACGGCATTTATCCCTTTGGAATTTTCTTTAAAGACAACTTACAAAACTTGCGCCCCTCGCGTTTGTGGCGATTAAATAAACAAGTCGGATTTAAATTGCAGTCCTTGCTGCAAATGCGCACTCATTTGGGCGAGCGTGTGCGTGAAATTTTATGGGGTGATGATTCGGAAGCCGATGCGGTGATCTATTCGCTCTATTCTGATATTTGTGCGAGACGTATGAATGAACGCGAGATTGCACAAACACTAAAAGCCTTACATGTTACAGGTGAGCAGTTGGATGTGATTCTCGAATTGCAGGGGCAAATACCAGCACAAGACCCTGTTGAAAAAATTTATATTAATTTAGCCTATGATACGGATCCCGAATACTACGCCAAATTCGGGAGACGAACCTTGCCGACTTATAATTCATTTCAAGCTGCTTTGGACCTATTTCAAGATCAGCGCTTAAATGTTGAGCAGGTGGTTGTGGTGGGTCAAGATATGGTTAATAACTTTGGTTTTACCTCTGAAGAACTGCAATCCAGCTTTGAAGATATGATTCGAAGAAAAATTTTGGGACGAGAATCCGTAGATCAGTTGTTGCCGAAATTAAAATCTTCAAAGTTGTTTTTTGATCGCTTTGCCTCTGAGTTAGAGGCGGCTCCAGTTTCTTTACGAGTCGGCGAGCGCGTGTTTGAGCTTGAGGGACACTATGAACCCTGGGTCCCTGACAGAATCGATTATTTGCACGATTATCGTTAATTCCTGATATCCGGTTTAAATTACTCGAATTGTAATGGATACGATCTTACGATTTCATCACCTTTATAAGATGGAAATTTAATTCGTCGAATAACGTCCATCGCACAATTTGGAAGCTCGAGATCTTTAAAATCTGTATTCAATAATTTTGCCTCAGAAACTAATCCGGATGGAGAAATCGTAAGGCCAGCCGTCACATGACCTTTGCTTTGCTTCTGATTGCGAATGCTATTGGTCTGACATTTTTGAAATAAACTTTTTTGGCTAGCAATGGTTTGATCAATAAAAGAATTGGTGGGTGGACCATCGAACGACTGTGCTTCCAATGCCTTCTGGGCTTCTTCGGATTCCGTCGATAGATGGGCTGAATCGTGTTTGTTTTGCGCGAGAGCCGAGGGTACTTGGCGGACATTCAGTTTACGAGCCGTCTCTTTCAATTTATTTTGTATCAAAAACAAATTGTCATTCATGGCAACGTAAATCGGACGGGCACGATCGACATGAGTCAGCTGATAATCGCCTGTTAAAAAATGTAAGTAGATCGGAGAATCTTCTGTGTCTTCACGCCAAAGCTCAAAGACGACATCAGAATTTTCTTGAATTTCAATCTCAGTGCCACTGACAAATTTCACCTTGGCTTTCCCGCCACTTTCAACCCGAAGTTGGTCGTTGTTTTGAATAATCGAATCTGCCGAGACTTTTTCAAATTGAGCTTGATTTTTATGGCGTCGAAAAACCGGACCTTCGCTATCAATCACAGACGCCATCTCTTTGCCACTGGAGGGCTGACCTAATGGGGCCGAGTTTTCAAGATATCGACGCAACGGAAAACTGATGGCCACTAACAATAGTGGCACCAAGATTAATGCGATCTTGCCAACGAAGCTGCGAGGCACGAGGGCCTGCCTTACTTTGCGGGTTCAGCAGGAGGTTGTTGTGCCGGAGGAGTTGCAACTGGGGCCGTTGAGCCTTCTGGTTGTTGCGCAGCTGGAGCCGCAGCAGGAGCGGCAGCTGCCGGCATCATATCATCAAGAACGCTACTTTTTCCGCCATGTGTGGTCATATACACGAGAACAAGACAGCTAATCGCAAACAAAACGGCAAGCCATCGAGTGACCTTGGTTAGGAATGTGGCTGCTCCAGTCGAACCGAAGACGGTATTGGATCCACCAGCGCCACCGCCAAACATACCCGCGGCACCACCTTTAGGATCTTGAAGTAAAACAAAAAAGATAACGCCAAAAGCGATCAAAACATGAACGACAGCCAAAAAAGACAACATGGTGTTTTTAAACCTCCGAAAAGAGGAGGCAGTATAAGACTACTTTCGAGTAAAGGGCAAGACCATTCCGCCGGCGGCTTGGCGCATATTGGTTCGCCAGAATTCGCCGTTTTGTTTGGGATTCTCGGTGCTTAGGAGCAGGCTCACGATATGTGACACGATTTCCACAAAGCGAATTTCATTATCGGAGATGGTTTGTTTTTCCAATTTCATGCGCAGCGATAATACACCGAATTTGTGACCACGGCGGGTGACCGGGCATACGATGATCGAATTGAACTGCACTTCTTTCAAGTGATTGCGAATTTGCTTTAGTCCGGGATTGGCTTCCAAATTATCAATGGCCGCCATGACGTTCGTGTCGTGCACCAGCTGAATTTCTGGATATTTCCCCAAATCCAATAGCAATCCCGTGGCATCTTTATTGTCGTTAGAGGTCACGACAACGCCGTGATCCCGCTCAACCACTTCAACAACTGAACAGCGTACGCCGCTCACTTTCATCGACACCATTTGAGTCAAATTGAATATAATTTGCTGAATGGGTTCTTTGCTTAAAGCCTGTCTTAACACCAAGTCAGTCAAATGCATGACCAAACTGGAATCATCAATTTTTTGAATCTCACTGGCGCTCAATTCTTTAACGAATCGACTGCCACGGCAATGGAACACAATACGCTCAAGTAGCGACTCGAATTTGTAGGGTTTTACAATGTAATCTCGAGCCCCATTATTGATCGCCTGAGTGACATTTTCGCGGCTATTGTGTTTAGAAAGTACGATTAAATTGATTGTTTGGTCTTTCAAGGCTTGCTCGAATTGAATAAACTTTAACAAATCAAATGCATTTGCCCCTGGAAGTACAAGATCCGCTAAAATCAGGCGGGGTTTAAATTCAAGAATTTGTGGCCGAACTTCATTTCCGTTGGTCACCACGCGAGTTTCAAAACCATGGTGTGCGAGCGATTGAGCGAGTGCTCGAGCTTGCACAGCATCATCATCCGCAATAAGAATTCGAATTCGATCAATCTTGCTCATTCAGTCTCCTATCGGTAGAATCTGACAGAAGTTTGATCAATAACACTATGCGTCCAATACTGACAGGACCTTGAACCAGATAGACAAAGAGAACTATGGCATTTCTCGCATTTGAAGGCATGGACGGCGCCGGAAAGTCCAGTCTGATTACACTTTTAGAAAAGGAACTGCAAAGTCGCGGTTTAAGGTTTGTGAAAACCCGTGAACCCGGTGGGACTCCTTTGGCTGAAGAAATTCGGCAGATGTTGCTAAAGAAAACCGGCGATACCCCTATGCCACGCACTGAACTTTTGCTTTACGAAGCAGGACGCGCACAACATGTGGATCAAGTGATCAAGCCGGCCTTGAAAGCGGGGCACTGGGTGTTGTGTGATCGGTTTGCTGCAAGTTCATTGGCTTTTCAATGTGGTGGCCGCGGTCTTCCTCGTGAGATGGTGGATACGTTTAATATGTTTGCGACCGATGGCGTGATGCCAGATCTTAATATTCTTCTCGATGTGCCAGTTGAAACGGGCCTCGATCGGATGAATTTGCGCAAAGAACTCGATCGTTTTGAATCTGAGAAAAAAGATTTTCACGAGCGAGTTCGGCAATATTATTTAAGTGAAGCCAGCCGTGACCCTCAATTGTGGCATGTGATTGATTCCTCAAAGGGAACTCCGCAAGATTCATTTCAAGTTTTGTTAGAATTATTGAAGGCAAAAAAGTGGCTCGATTGATCGATCGGATCCCGAAATTAGAGCGAGAAAAAACGGTTCTGCAAAATGCTTTGTTTGCTCAGCGTTTTCCTCAGGTCCTTACATTAGTGAGTGCCGATGCCGGGCCTATGTTGGATTTGGCGTGGGCATTGACTCAAGCGTTGGTTTGCGAGGGGGAAAATGCCCCTTGTGGAACTTGTGGTCCTTGTTTGCGCGTCGAAGCGAAACAGTCCGAAAACGTTTTATTTATTGAGCCTAAAGGACTGACGGTTAAAGTTGAGCAGGTCAAAGAAGTTTTAGATTTTATATCGCTTCGAATTGTCGGTCGTGCGCGCGTCGTGATTTTTCAAGAGGCTGAAAACTTAGGGTTACAAGCCGCGAATAGTTTGTTGAAAACTTTGGAAGAGCCGACGGAAAATACCTATTTTCTTTTGTTAACAAATAGTCGCGAATCTTTATTGCCGACGATTCGTTCACGCACCCAAGTGTTGCGTTTGCCAAGTGAGCGCCTTGTGGCGGGATCTTTGGAAGAACGTACACAAGCGTTAGATGCTTTGGTGGCAATACTGGGATCTCGCGGTTTGGTATTGCCGAATGGTGTTTCTGAAGTCAAAGGCAGTGCTGAAAATTCACTGCAGTGGACACTGTGGTGGCAGCAATTTTTGCGTGATGGAGTGGTGCTCAGTTTAGGCTCCATGGATCCACTATTACATGAAGATTTGCGGACGTCTTTAATGCGCTTGCAAAGTTTTAGCGTGGCTGAATTGTTATCATGTTCGCAAAATGTTTTTCAGCTGGAACAAGATATTAAAGGTCATATTGATCGCACACTTTCATTCGAACATTTTGGTTTAAATGTGCAGGAGGCGCGAGCATGACGTGGACGGATGTGCATACGCATTTACAGATGCTCGAGATGACTCCAGAAGAGGCGATAAAAGAATCTGCTAAAAATTCAGTGGAAAGATTTATTACGATTGGTACTGACCCTGTGGATTGGCAATTTGTTTTAGAAGCGGTCGAAAAGTATAAGCCAAAAGTATTCGGAACTTTGGGTAATCACCCCCATGACGTTGAAAAGTGGAATGATGAAGCGGATGCCTTCTTACTGAAGAACTTAGATCATCCGCGTATAGTGGCCGTCGGTGAAATCGGTTTGGATTATTACTACGATAATGCTCCTCGAGAACTGCAGTTGAAGATTTTTCGCCGGCAAATGGAAATTGCAGCGCTTAAAAAAATGCCTGTTGAAATTCATACTCGCGATGCCGAGGAAGACACAGCGAAAATATTAAAAGAATTTGATGGCCGTGTGGTCGGTATGCTTCATTGTTTTACTAGCTCGCAATATATGGCGGATGCCGCTTTAGATTTGGGTTATCATATTTCGATCAGCGGAGTTGTGACGTTTAAAAATGCCGATTCTTTGCGAGAAACGGTAAAAACCATTCCGTTGGACCGCCTTCATGTCGAAACGGATTCGCCATTTCTAGCTCCGGTTCCTCAACGTGGGAAAAAGAATTTCCCGGGTTTTATGATTCATACCGCAGAAAAAGTGGCTGAACTCAAAGGTATAAGTCTTGAGGAGCTCTCGAAAGCCGTGAAAGCCAATGCCGAACGCCTTTTTCCACGATTACTGATGGGATAATTTGGCTCAGTGACTCGTTGTGTAAATTTGTCAATTGACGCAAGGTCCTGTCGTCTGGTTAATCAACTCAAAATATTTATTTTCTCAAGACTGGAAGGCCTATGTTGAGTCAATTGATTGCCCGTTTTTTTCCAATCTCATTTCTTTTTCTGATCTTAAGTTCTTATTCTGCTCGAGCCATTGTGTTTGTGGCCGATGAAAAAAAGTATAAAACTGAATTGTTCTGCGAGGCCTTACTTGATCCTCATATAGCCCTGGCGAATTTGCTTCCAGAAGTCAGTGATGATCAGGCCTTGCTTTTAATGAAGGCCAATTATTCAGAATTAATGACTTGGCTGACTCAAAAAGCGGATGCAACGGCGGAAGGTTCGGGCACCGCTCCCAAAGGGGCATACGGTCCAAACAAAGATCAAACCCCTTCACAATTATTATTCGGTAAACAAATTATTGAAGTAGATCGTACAGCTGTTGGATTTTTAGCAATTAAATGGTTGTTAGCGAATGATTACGAAGCGTTTACTAAAAATCAGCCACCTCCAGTAAAATTATCGAAAGAATCTTTTGCGGAATTGCGTGCTTATGTGAAAAGCGTTTTGAAAACACCGCAAGATCTCGATGCGATGATTGTGATGCTTCTGACCAACGACTTAGGAAAAGTAAAGCGCTATCATGATATCACGGAGAAAGCTGTGGGGCGTGCGATCGTCGATCATGATCAAGTCTTGTTTGCGGGCTTTACTGAAGCTGTTGAACTTTCGCCAAATTTTATGCGCCTTCCACAGTTACAAAAAGATTGGATCACAGATGGTTTGCTCATGGGATCGGGTTTAAATGTGGGTCAATTTGCGCAAGCCGAAAATTTACCCGCCAGTTTGAATGCGGTTAAAGTTTTAGCCGGAAAACCAGAAGCTTTCGACTTTAAATTTATTGAATTGTTGCTAGACGTTGCTGGAGCTCAAGGCCATATGGATTCCGGCGGCGCAAAAGTGATGATAGAGCCCGTCTATCGCAATTTTGTGCTGGCTCGTAAAGCTCTGCTTGAAGTGATCGAGGGAAAATCTGTTCGTGAGGCTTATGATCAAATTCTCATCGAGAAAAATAAATTACTCGTCAGCAAAGGTATGACGAGCTTAGATGTTAATAAAAAACAGGACCGCGCGTTACTTCGTTTATTAACATTAAGTCGCACGACTTCGCTTGAACAGGCTGAAGAATTGCAGGCTGTTTTTCATGCCCTACCAGTGAACGCGAAAGAAATTTTAATTAGCGAATTGAACGTCAATGCCACCGATGATGGCTGGGGAATATTACCTTACTACGGTCCTGCATTTATCGTGAATGCGATTGGTAGTTTATCGAAGACTCCGCATGGTTCGAAAGAAGCCTTTAGAACAGTATTATTGTCTCTTGCTCGAGTTTTTCAAGAGGGCCGCATTTTATTAAAAGGTCGAGAAGGTAGCGACGTGCTGACTATTAATATCGAGCAATTAGCAAAGTACACTTTGTCCGATGCTTACAAGGCAGACCCCAACTCTTTGCTCAACCAAGAGTACGAATTGTATCGTCATGGTGAGGATGACAATCAATATGGTGTGAAGCTAGCGCCACTGTCGATTATTGACACAACCAAATTGAACAAAATGAAAAATTTGAAAGCTTATAGAGGTAAGCGTGTCCTCGTTGTGGGCATTGGTGGCGGATCTGATGCAGTCCAAGCGGCACTATTTGCGCAAATGCTAAAAGCTGAAGGAGCGCAAATTCGCGGAGTTGTTTCGGTTCGCACAACCAAAACAGGTTCACAAGGAGCTACGGGTCAGCAGGGTGAGCAACGAGAATATAAAAATGTAGAAGAAGTGCGACCGAATGTATTAAAAGTGAATCCGACTTCGACGGGCACGGGACGAACTCTTGAGCCGTTGATTTCAAGTGCTTTTCCCGAGACCTATATCATTTTGGATAATGGATCCTTTCACGCTCTGAGTGATTCGTTGATTCAAGTATTAGCTCTGTTTGGTGCAAAACTTGAACATGCGAATAAAGACTGTGAAGTGGATGCTGTGATTTTAGTCGATACAGGTGGAGACTCACTTTATAAAATGAGTACAGCTGTTGATGGGCAGTCGTCTTCGAAAACGACTCCGGATCAAGATTTGCGCGTTTTACAGTCGGTTCATTCATTAATAAGACTGAATTATCCCATCGAATTTACAACGGCTGTGATGGCCGCAGGTGTTGATACTCCTCCATATGCACAACAAGTTTTGGAAGCGGCTCAAGCCACTTATTATTCGCTAACAGCACAACAGGCTCTGAATGTGCAACAGCAGTATGTGGCTTGGGAAATGGATGGAACCAATGATGCGCGCTATGGAAAAACTCCTCTCGCTTGGCAGGCCGCATTGCGCGGAGAAGCGGGTGTAACGGTTGTGCCACTTCCAACTCGTGTGGTGCTCGATCACGCCAACCCTTGGAATCCGTTCTTGAGGGTTCCATTACAAGGAATTGTCTTGATGAAGCTTGAGGATCATATAAAGGCGATTCAATAGGCCTTGACCCCTTGATCCAAGGCTTGCATTTTGCCGCGCATCGACTAAATTGAGTCACGAATTTTAATTCCTTTAATGGTCTTCTGAAGGAGATTTCTCGTGGCAAAATTACGTGTAGGCATCAATGGTTTTGGTCGCATCGGCCGTATCATGTTTCGTGCTGGTTTTGAAAAGCTGGATGTGGTGGGCATCAACAATTTGGGCGATAGCGCACTCGCGGCCCATCTTTTAAAATATGATAGCACTCATGGCCGTTTTCAAGGCGAAGTGAAAGCAGAAGAAAAGGCTCTCGTCGTCAACGGCAAAAAAATTCCTTTATCTGCAGCTAAAAATCCAGCGGAAATTCCTTGGAAAGATTGGGGTGTTGATGTGGTTCTTGAGTGCACGGGTGCATTTAAGAATAAAGAAGATTTCATGAAGCACATTCAAGGTGGAGCAAAGAAGGTTTTAGTTTCTGCTCCCGCATCTGGTGTGGATATGACGGTTGTTTACGGAATCAATCACACTCAATACGATCCATCAAAACATCAAATTTTATCGAATGCTTCATGTACAACCAATTGTTTGGCTCCGGTGGCCCGTGTGCTCAATGAAACATTTGGAATTGAGCAAGGCTTAATGACAACCATTCACTCGTACACGAATGATCAACAGTTGCTCGATGCTCCTCACAAGGATTTACGTCGCGCACGTGCAGCGGCTTTATCGATGATTCCGACAACAACTGGGGCCGCAAAAGCTGTAGGCGAAGTGATGCCAGAATTAAAAGGAAAATTGGATGGAACATCGATTCGTGTTCCAACTCCAAACGTGAGTTTGGTGGATTTGACGTTCCAATCTAAAAAGGCGCTGACTCGTGATGCGATTAATGAAGCCATGATCAAAGCTTCACAAGGCTCTATGAATGGCATTTTAGATTGCTCACATGATCCATGTGTCAGTGTAGATTTCAATGGTTCCGAATTCAGTTCGATCGTGGATTTAGAAAACACGATGGTGATGGGTTCGAATATGGCGAAAGTATTTTCTTGGTATGACAACGAAATGGGCTTTTCTTACCGAATGGTAGATATGGCTCTTTATATGGCCTCAAAAGGTATTTAAATAAAATGACAAAGACGCTTGAAGGTATTCGCTCGATTGAAGATTTTAAATTAGAAGATAAACGCGTTTTTATTCGCGTGGATTTTAACGTGCCGATGCAGGACGGAAAAATCACTGATGAAACTCGTATTCAAGCGGCTTTGCCCACCATTCGCTATGCGATTGAAAAAGGGGCGAAAATCGTCTTAGCTTCGCACTTTGGTCGACCCAAAAAGCCAGAAGATCGTGAAACGATGTCGCTTGAGCCTGTGGCAGAACGCTTAATGGAAATTTTGGATAAAGAAATAATTTTGATTGAAGATCCGCGCAGTGAAGCGCCGAAAGCTTTGCTTGCGGGGTTAAAGCCTTCACAAATTATCATGCTTGAAAATTTACGGTTCGATGAGGGTGAAGAAGGGAATGACCCTGAAATGGCCAATGCGATTGCCGAATACACAGATATTTACATCAATGATGCGTTCGGTGCTTCTCATCGAGCTCACATGAGTATCGTCGCACTTCCCAATGTGGTGGTGAACAAAGGTCTTGGCTTTCTAATGAAAAAAGAAATCGAGATGCTCGATCGCGTACGATTCAATCCGCAACATCCGTATCTTGCGATTATGGGTGGCGCTAAAGTGTCGGACAAAATCACAGTCATCGAAATGTTGATCGATAAAGTCGATTCATTTATTATTGGTGGCGCGATGGCATACACTTTCTTGGCTGCGCAAGGAACGCCGATTGGCACGTCACGAGTAGAAAAAGATAAAGTGAAATTTGCGGGTGATTTGCTCGCTCGTATGGATGCGCGCGGAAAGAAAATCTATTTGCCTGAAGACCATGTGATCGTTCCAGAATTCACAGCTGTTGATAAACGCAAAACAACAAAAGATGCGTCCATACCTGAAGGTTGGATGGGTGTTGATATTGGCCCTAAAACTCGAGAGACTTATGCAAAAGTAATTGCGGGTGCGAAAACGATTTTCTGGAATGGCCCGATGGGTGTGTTTGAAACTCCAGAATTGGCAGAAGGAACGTTTGCCGTCGCTAAAGCGATGTCTGAATCTTCAGCGACCACTATTGTTGGCGGTGGAGACTCAGCGGCAGCCGCGCAAGATTCTGGTTATGCCGATAAAATGAGTCATATATCAACTGGTGGCGGAGCCAGCCTTGAATATTTGGAAGGTTCAAAACTTCCTGGAGTCGAAGCTTTACGTCCTCCGAAGCGATCGGAAGCGCAAGGGCTTCAACCGTTTAAAACGGAAGAGCCGCAATGAAACGAATGATTTGTGCAGGCAATTGGAAAATGAACAAGGGCCCTCAGGCGGTCGAAGACTTTTTAAAAATATTTTTAGAGTCCGTACCCAAAGACGCGGAAATGGATTTTATTTTGTTTCCGCAAAATCTTGTTCTTTCTCAGGTGGCCAGTCGACTGAAAGGACGAGCCGTTGGTTTTGGCGCACAAAATTGTTATTGGGAAAAGCATGGAGCGTTTACCGGCGAAAACTCACCGGAAGTTTTAAAAGAATTGGGCGCCGGTTATTGTTTAGTGGGTCACAGTGAGCGTCGACAAATTTTTAAAGAGTCCGATGAAGACATGGCTCGTAAAGTTCGAGCGCTTCAAGACTTAGATTTACTTCCTGTTCTATGCATCGGTGAAACTTTGGATCAACGAACAACGGGCAAGACCAACGCGATTTTAGATGTACAGTTAAGTATTGGTCTTAAGAATTTATCTGCGGGCAAAAAGTTTTGGATTGCCTACGAACCTGTATGGGCGATTGGAACAGGTGTGGTCGCTGAAGTTCCGCAAGTGGCCGAAGCTCATCAGTTTATTTTTAAAAAACTACAATCATTAGTCGGGGCTGCGGCTTCTCAAGTTAAGATTCTTTACGGTGGTAGTGTAAAACCGGATAATGCCAAAGCCCTCGCAAAAGTCGAACATGTCGACGGTTTCTTAATTGGGGGCGCTTCTTTAGACCCTAAAAATTTCATTGGTTGTCACTGAGACGGCTCTGGGTGAGTCGTCACAGGTTCGCAACAAATCTATAGGGCTGCAGCAAGTGAACGAATTGCGGTCTGAAATTCATGACGCGTAAAGTTATTCGACAGCGTTGAATGCGGTAAGCTATTGAGACTGCTTTGTTTTTTATGGAAAAATCACCTCGACCTTTGTTATTCTGAGTATGTCTGAAGGGCCAATAAAAATTTGGCGTCCGTCAAAAGTAAAGTGGGGTTTTGAAGGTCGTCTCTTCTTAAGCGAGGAGAGTCTATGAACCGTCCGAACCATTTCCGCAGATGTCATGTTTGCGGAGCAACAAATATGCAGGCCACGAAATGCGTGGAGAAGTGCACACAATGTGGCAAGCACTTGGCCCCGTTCTTTTATTTCGATGATCGGTTTTTGCCGACAGCCTCTGATTTCCAGCTGCGAGCGCCTTTAGCTCAAGGTGAAATGCGACCTATTCATGGTTTAACAGCTTATTGGGAGAACTTCTAAAGTTCTCTCCTACTCAAAGAGTTAATTTTCGGATAGGCTTTCAAGAATGAAAGCCATCACAATCGAAGATATCAAAAAAGCCCGATCCACCATTCAAGATAAAGTTCAATACACTCACCTCAATCATTCGCGTAATTTAAGTCAGTGGATTGGAACTGAAATTTTTCTTAAACTTGAAAACCAGCAAACCACAGGCAGCTTTAAAGTCCGTGGTGCCACCAACAAAATGATGAGCTTAACAGCCGCGGAAAAAGCCAAAGGAGTGGTGGCGTCTTCTGCAGGCAATCATGCGCAAGGTGTCGCGCTCGCGGCAAAGAATGCGGGCTGCAAAGCCAAGATTGTGATGCCGATTCATTCGCCTCTGGTGAAAGTGATGGCCACGCAAAATTATGGTGCGGAAGTTATTTTGCACGGTGAGATTTATGATGAAAGTTATAAGCGTGCACGTGAAATTGAAAAAGAAGAAGGGCTGACTTTTGTTCACCCGTATGAAGATCCTTTTATTATTGCGGGCCAAGGAACTTTAGGTCTAGAGCTTATCGAGCAGCTTCCAGATTTAGAATCGGTTGTGATTCCGATAGGTGGTGGTGGCTTGATCGCGGGTGTCGCCACAGCGCTGAAATCATTGAAGCCCAATGTGAAAATCATCGGAGCTGTTCCGGAAAATAATCCTGGTATGTATCAAATGTTTAAAGGCGAGAAGCCGGATTTGACTTTACGGCAGCCAACGATTGCAGATGGTCTTTCGGTTAAAACTCCATCACCTGTGATGTATGAAGAGTATTTAAAAAAATGGGTCGATGATGTGGTGACCGTCAGTGAAGATGAAATTGCAGAAGCCATTGTGATGTTGCTTGAACGCGCGAAAGCCGTCGTCGAAGGATCAGGTGCGGTCAGTTTGGCAGCAGCGAAAAAATCGAAAAACAGTTTAGGTAAAAAATCAATTGTCGTATTAACGGGTGGAAATATTGATCTGAATGCGATTTCGAAAGTGATTGAACGAGGTTTATCGAAGAAGGGGCGGTTAGCTCGTCTGTCGGTCGTGGTGTCGGATAAGCCAGGCACATTAAATCGTTTAACTCAAATTTTAGCTGAAAAGCGCGCCAATGTTTTGCAAGTCGATCATGACCGTTTAAGCGCAGGTCTTTCATTAAGCGAAACTCGGATTGAATTTTTAATTGAGACTCGATCGAGCGAACATATTTTTGAAATTGTGAATGCATTTCAAGCTGCGGGTGCTCGAGTTATTTAATTCGATTCAGTGGCACCAAACCCACCGCCGCCAGCCGAGTGTAAAATGATCTGATCATGGGGTTGAAGTTGAACTTCGCCAGAGCTACCCAATTCTTCGCGCTCGCTTTGCCCCGCTCGCATTATATGCAGTTCCGCAGGGGATGAAGCTTTACCGCCATCTGCACCCTCAACTTTTAAAGTTTGAGCGAGCCAGTTCCATCGCAAGGTACAAGGTTTTAAAACTTCAAATTGTTTGGTGATTCCCATACCACCCACAAGTCGGCCTTGGCCGGCAGAGCCTTGTCGGTAAGATAAGGTGCGCACAACTAAAGGATATTTTTCTTCGATTTGCTCAATGCTATCGTAATACTGAACAGCCTTTAAAATGGAGCGGCCATTTTTCCCACGTCGTCCTGCATGCGCGCCAAAACCAGAGGGTGTTTGATCAAAGAACTTTAAAGTTTTGCTGAATTCAATTTCTATCGAGCAGCTCGAAACTCCGCTAGCGCCTTGAATAAATTGTTTATCAATAGTTGCTAACGCTTTTAACACCAATGCTGAAATTAAATTCGCGCCATCCGTACATCCCAACACAGCAGGGGATGGGTATTTCGCATGAACAACGGATCCTTGCGGAGCTTGCAGTGCAAAATTTTGAATCATTCCTGTGATCCATGGCTGCGGAATTTTCATCGCGTGAGCCAATGTTCCCACGCACGCAGACAACGTCAAAGAATCGGTCAAAGCTAAATCCGTTGCATTGGAAGTGCCGGTAAAATCAAAGACGACATGATCGTCTTTCACTTCCAATCGTAAACGGACGCGCCCTGACTCACCCAATGGCCATTCAACGGTCGCTTCGCCAAAACTGACTTCTTTTAATTTGCGGGCAAAGTTATCGTGAGCCATCGAGTTAAAATCTTTAATCCATTTTTTATTCGGAATAAGTCCGATATTGGCTAAAACCCAACTTAAATGAGTCGCCAGTTTTTGCATGCGCTCGACTTCAGCCAAAACTAAAACTTCAAGATCGGGATCAGAAAGAGGATGATTGCGAATCGCTTTTAAAATTTCTAGATTCAATTCATCGTTATGCATCAGAGGTGTGGGAGGGATTCGCACACCTTCCATATCAATTTTTTCAGCACCTATACGTGGCTTTAATCGAATTCTTCGAGCAAGCAATACATCCTCAGTGCCAATAGTAAACGCGGTCACGAAAGTTAGATCCGATAGCCAAGTGCCACCCGAATAAGGGTCGTTCAATAAAACGAGGTCGCCCTTTTTTAAATTAAAAAACGTGTGTGCCATATGGGCGGCATGTGGAAGAGTTGTTCCATCCAAAGCCCAATCTGTTTTTAACCACAAACACTGACCATCGCCAGCGACGACAGCTGTGCCGCCAGATTCTGGCAAAGCATTTTCCATTAATTTCTCAAGTTGCACAAATTGCAGCGACTTCATTTTGTCACCTGCTGAAAAACAATTTCAGTAAGACCAAGCTCGGATCCCATTAAAATTTCAATGCGACTATTGGTGAAATTTCTTTTCACACATTGAGCAGCGGCTTTTGCTAAAGGGCCACTCCATCGCGCCATTGGATTTAAGCTCCACTCGGCAAAAAGGCTGGTCGCAACCAATTGATCGAGTTCCGCTAAAAAGCCACGATTGCGATCTTGCGATTGAGCTAACAAGACTTCCAAAGTTCGTTGCATAAACTTTTCTTGTAAACGCTCGCGCAAAACTTCTGGCAATAAATCGGCATCCACTTTAAGCCACACATCTAATAACAAGGGTTGCAGACCACGGCCAAAAGACATCGGACCTGGCTCTAACCCTTGTTCTTCAGTTTTCAAATCCGATTGATTCCAAAATCCTTTTTGCCAAGCTTGAGTTGGTTGCACCAATAATTTTTTCGCTTCTTGCTGTGACCCTAAACGCCAAAACTGATCCACGCCAAAATACAGTTGCTCTTCTTCGCTTTGCCATTCGGTTTCGGGCATGAGCCAACACAAAGGATCTGTCATATTTTCAAGAGGAATCCACTCTCTGTGATGGTGACCAAAAATTTGTGTGGTTTCGCCCATAAGTTTTCGGAGTTGAGCTTTTCCTTCTTCAAAAATCGGACTTAAGTACGCCTGTAAAACAGTTTTCTCGAGGCGTTCCATTTCGGACAAGCCCTGTTGCAGGTGACTCGAAAAAGATTTGGCATTTTTTTCGGTCAAAACCTTTGTTAAAGTCGCTTCAGGAGTATTGCCAGAGCTATGCCTTGAAAATCCAATGGCCACCGCTTTATTGTTTAGCAATTCAATTTTAGAAGTAATGAACTCGAGTTCGGCCGCTTCCAATTCACGCTGCGATTTTAAGCCAAAAATAATATCGGGATTGAGGATATCGCGATACGGAAAGTCAGGCCGTAGGATCTCTAGGGCATGTTCTTGGCCTGCATCGGTGATAATGACGGGTGAAGTGCCGTGGCGTTTTCGCAATTGATGACGCGCGCGATTTGATAAAAAGTACACTTTGTCAATGCTATCGGTGCCGCATTTTTCTAAAGTTTCGCGCCAAACTTTATCCAGTGAGGTTAAAATCCAGGATTTGGTCCAATTGGACTTCTCGCTCCAAGCTTTGATTTCAAAGACTGAGTCGGATTCAAATATGACGATTGACCAAGGCATTAAAAGTTTCCTAAATTCAAAAACACGAACGCACTATATAGCCATTGATTGTAAAAAAAGAGAAGAGGAAAGCGTGCGAGTTTCGCCAGAAATTTTAAATTTAGTTCCATATGTGCCGGGAAAGCCCATCGAAGAGACCAAACGTGAGAAGGGTTTGACCTCGGTGACGAAGCTGGCGAGCAATGAATCTTTGCTTGGCGCAAGCCCTCTAGTCAAAGAGGCCATCAGCAAGGCTTTGGTGGATTTGCATCGCTACCCTGATGCGGGCAGTTTTGAACTCACAAAAGCATTTTGCCAGTTTTATAATGTGTCGCCCGAACAGGTCATTTTTGGTAATGGTTCCAATGAATTAATCGATTTATTGATTCGCGTATTTTGCGAAAAAGACGATGCCGTTCTCACTTCAAAAGGCGCGTTTATTGCCTATAAAATTTCAACTCAAGCGGCTCGCATTCGATTTCTTGAAACGCCACTGACCGATGATTATCGTTATGATCTCGGTGCGATGGCTGAAATATTAAGAACCGATAAAGATCACAAAGTACGATTGGTCTTTTTAGCCAACCCCAATAATCCAACCGGGACTTATTTTTCGAAGGAAGAGTGGGAGCAGTTTATGGCCGTCGCCGGCCAACGCCCCGATTTGTTAGTGGTGCTGGATGAAGCGTATGCTGAATTTGTGCGCGCCATAGATTGTCCTCGAGGTTTTGAAGAGCTGAAAAAATATAAGAATGTGGCGCTATTAAGAACTTTTAGCAAAGTGTATGGCTTGGCGAGTTTAAGATTGGGGGCTTTGATTACGGATGCCGCTCATGCGCAGTGGATTCATCGCATTCGCAATCCATTTAATGTCAGTGGGCTTGCGCAAGTGGCGGGTATTGCGGCGTTAAAGGATCAGGCGTTCGCAAAGCAAGTTTGCGAATTGACCTGGGAAGGCCTTGATTATCTGCGAGCCGAATTGACTAAGCGCGGATTTTCAGTGCTGCCATCTGAGGGTAACTTCTTGATGTTTAAAACAGAGTTTACAGCACAGAATCTTTACGAAGAGTGGCTCAAACGCGGAATCATTGTGCGGCCAGTCAAAAATTACGGATGGGATCATTTCTTACGAATATCCGTCGGCACGCGCGAAGAAAATCAGCAGGCGATCAAGGCTCTCGATGAGATTTTAGAAGGATTCAACTTGTGATTAGTGTTCCAGTCGTCACGATCGATGGGCCTGCGGCCTCCGGCAAATCTTCTGTCAGCCGCGGTTTGGCTCAAAAAATGGGTTGGAAATGGGTTTCGACCGGCGCCTTTTACCGAGGCTTAGCCTGCGTTGCCAAAGACATCGGCGTGTCGATTGAAGATGAAAAAGCCCTTGTCGCTTTAGCCGAATCCAAAGATTGGAATGTGGTCTTAGGGGATCAGCGCACCCAAGTGTTCTACGGCAAAAAAGATATGACAGATCAGGTATATACAGAAGAAACTGGATCTGCTGCTTCAAAGATTAGTCACTACCCATTAGTACGAAAAAGCCTGCTTCAAGCTCAACGAGATTGCGCCATCGGAGTGAAAGGTTTGGTCGCCGAAGGCCGCGATTGTGGCACGGTGGTTTTTCCTAATGCCCCTATAAAATTTTTCCTGACGGCCCATTCTGAAAACAGGGCTGTTCGCCGGGCCAAAGAAGAAGGAAAAAGTGTGGAAGAAACCCAAAAAGCACAGATCATACGTGACCGGCAAGATTCCACTCGCCAAGCCGCTCCTATGCAGGTTCCTGAAGGCGCTGTGGTCGTCGACACCAGTGAAATGGGCTTAAACGAAGTCATCGACCATGTCGTTGGGATCGTTCAGAAAACTCTTTCTATTTAAGTATTACACACCCTCGCACCAGCGTGCTGAACTGAGCACAAATCCCTTCTATGGGACTTTATTTAATTCTGATAACAAACCTATTGAATCTGAAGGGTGTTTTGCTCAGTTCGGCATCTTTGTAGAAGGGTCTATGAAGTGAACCAAAGTTAAGACCACACTCACCCTCAATAACCCTTTGACAGCCAGGCCTCTCCCTCTATAAACCTCTAGCTTCAATCTCTACAAGAATCACTTAAGATTCTTTTATCGAGAAATAAAACGGGGCGAGCTTATTTTCGCAAAGGAGCTCGTTTTTCCCCAAGAGGAGGTAACCTTTGCGTACGTCTGATAACCAAGAACCTAAACCCAAATCCAAGGCCCAAGCGGCGCGAGAAAAAGTTCAAGCTCTGCTGGATGCGGCTGATAAAGAAGTTCCTAAAAATCCTGGCATTTTCGCCATGGAAGCAGCGGATGATCAATTCCGTGCGATGTTTGAACAATCTCTCGTTGAACGGGACTTTAAAGTCGGGGACGTGGTTTCCGGTCGAATCGTCGAAGTACAAGAAGATTACGTACTCGTAGATATTAATTATAAATCAGAAGGCTTAATTCCGATTTCGGAATTTCGAGTTGTAGAAGGTCAAGTGAACGTGACTGTGGGTGAAACTGTTGAAGTTTACATCGACCGCGTTGAGAACGAAAATGGTATGGTTGTCTTGTCGAAAGACAAAGCCGACATGCTTCGCGCTTGGAACGATATTTCTCGTGCAGCTGAAAATGAAGAAGTTATTGAAGGTACAATCATTGCTAAAGTTAAGGGCGGATTGTCTGTTGATATCGGCGTGAAAGCGTTCTTGCCAGGATCACAAATTGATCTTCGCCCAGTTCGCAACATGGATATCTACATTGGCAAGAGCTACAAATTCAAAGTGATCAAGTTCAACAAAAAACGTGGCAACATCGTATTGTCTCGTCGTGCACTTCTTGAAGAAGAACGTGAAAATTTACGTTCACAAACTTTGGATGCAATGAAAGAAGGCTCGCTTGTTAAAGGTATCGTGAAGAACATTACAGACTACGGTGCGTTCATTGATTTGGGCGGCATGGATG
>FRDC01003234.1_pt2 | contig 40479 bp, 35 predicted proteins | sample 1106171 | NCBI WGS metagenome assembly FRDC01 (sample SAMEA3930566, study PRJEB13176) | freshwater metagenome | biome: Drinking water system; feature: drinking water; material: water | place: Singapore | collected 2014-12-20 | reverse complement strand
GCGGAGCTATTTCCAACCCATGAACCCCACCCGCCCGCTCCCGCCACTCGACCCGGATGCTACTCCCGAAGTTAGCTCACGAGCCAAACTCCTCCGCGAGGCCACTCGCCTTTTTGCGGAAAAAGGTTTGGATGCCACGTCGGTCAAGGACATTGCTGAGGCCGCAGGCCTTAACGTGAGCCTGATCAGTTACTATTTTGGGGGGAAAGAGGCTCTTTATTCCGAGTGCATCGAAGACTTTGGCCGCTGGAGACTTCGGACGGCCCAGGACTTACTCGCCCCCGCTCCAACGGAAGAGGAGTTTTCCCTTCGACTTCGTCTTTTTATGGAAGATTTCTTGCGAGTGCATTGCGATGAGCCCCATGTCACGACCATCCTTCATCGGGATATGGCCTGTAATAATCCCGCAATTCAGGACGTGTTCGAGCGAACCTTCCTGCGTTCCTTTGAACAACTATGTAGTTTTTTGGAAAATGGGAAGTCGCAGGGTTATTTGGACGAAAATCTCGATACGATCTTAATCGCAAGTCAAGTCTTGGGGTCGATGATCCACTTGTGTCGACATGACGAACACAACCGCCGATATTTTGGTAACACCATCTTTGACGCCAACTACAGAAAACACTTTGCAGAAAGCCATGTTCGAACACTGTTACATGGGGTTTCAGCTAAAAGAAAAACTAAAAGAGGTCCATCGTGAAAACCTTGAACAACTTGTATGCCCCAGTCCTTATACTGAGCGCACTTGCCACTCATGCGTTGGCAAGCGGAGTTCTTGATCTTGAAACTTACATCGACCAGGTCCAGGACCGGCACGAGGGCTTTAAAGCCGCTCGATCGATTCGCGAGGCCACCCAGTCCCGCAGTACCGAGTCCGAGCTTTTGACCCTGCCTCGCCTCAGCGCTCAGATTCAAAGCGTGATTGACGAGCGCCCGCAAGTGCAACCTGCATTTTTAGGTACACGCACAACCGACCAGCTCTATCGAATTTCAGTGGATCAAGCTACAAGCTTTGGAACAACGGCTCGGCTGGGGTATCAGTTCAACTATCGACAGATCGACGGAGTCAACGCCCAATTTGTTCCGCGAAACTCATTTTATTTAGGTACGCCAACTCTTGAACTCAGTCAGCAACTCCTGAAAAATGGCTTTGGTTCGGAAATCCGCGCTCAAAAAGAAGTAGGCCGAGCCGCAGCCCAAGCAAGTTCGTTTGAACAGAGCTACCGAGCGCGGGGAATTTTGGTCGAAGCTCGTGCAGCCTACTGGCGCGCCGCCGTCGCTCAAAAGATAGTCGATGCTCAAAAGCTCCTGTTGCAACGGGCCCGCAAGATGGCCGATTGGTCGAACCGCCGGGTTAGGCTTCAGCTTGCGGATCGCGCCGACAGCATTCAAGCCGACGCGCTTGTCAAAGTGCGACAGCTGGAACTCCAAAATGCCGAGGATGAACTTAAAAATGCCGCCCGTTTATTGAACTCCTTGCGAAATGCCCCCGTCAGCAAGCTCGACACGCTTGAGGAAGCTCTACAAGGTCTTGACGCTCCCATTGTTGAGAGCTCCTTAGGCGAGGTCGAGCGCAAGTTAAGTGCGCCCATGCGTGATGATGTCAAACAAGCTCAGGAGCTTTCAAAACTCGCCTCAGCACAGGCCATTCTGGGCGAGGAGAAAAATCGAAGTCAGCTTGAGGTCTACGGAGCTTATGCTCTCAACTCGCTGGAACCTGACGCAACCCGAGGATGGCAAAACTCTTGGTCGACGTCGAACCCGACGACGACTCTGGGCGTTCGATTTGCGACGCCACTCGACTTCTCTTTAGCCTCGAAAACAAAGGAAGCCTATTTGAAAGAGAGCGTAGCCGCGGAATCCGTTTATCAACGACGCCTGATCGATCAGCAGAGAGAGGCCCAGGAGTTGGCGTTTCAGATCAGAGCCGCAAATCAAAGGGTCCGACTGCTTAAGGAGATCGAGGAAACGCAAGAGCAAAAACTCAACAACGAACGCGAACGCCTTTACAAGGGCCGCAGCACGACGTTTCAAGTTTTACAGTTTGAACAAGATGCCTCGCTGGCCCAAGTGAACTTGATCCGAACCCAAGGCGAGCTGAAAACGTTGTTGGCTCGCACCGAACTTTACAAAGAAGGAAGCACCCCATGAGTCTTGCGGAAACCTCAATCAAAAGACCTATTTTTATTTCAAGCATCATTGTCATGATCATCGTCGTGGGACTGTTGTCGATGTCCCGCCTCCCGGTGGATCTCTTTCCCAATGTCACGTTTCCGGTCGTAACGGTAACCGTGCCCTACCCGGGATCGGGCCCATCTGAAGTCGAAACGCTAGTCTCAAAACCCATGGAAGAAGAACTCAGCACGCTTTCGGGAATCAAAAGACTTTCATCGATAAGCCAAGAGGGCGTCAGCACGGTCATTGCCGAGTTTACTCTTGAGACCGATGTGAAATATGCCGAACAACAGGTGCGCGATCGGGCGGGAGCTGCAAAACGAAAATTGCCGCTCGACATTCAAGAACCTGTCATCCGTCGAATCGATCCAGCCGATCAACCCGTGTTGATTTTAGCTCTTAACGCTCAGCTTGGAGAAAGCCAGCTTTTTGACTTAGCTGATGAGGTGGTAAAGCCGTCTCTTGAGCAAGTGAATCAAGTGGGACTGGTTGAAATTTTAGGGGGCAGAAAGCGCGAAATTCAAATTCAGCTTGATCGAGCACAGCTCAAGGCTCGAGAAATTTCGGCCAATACGGTTGCGGCTCGAGTGAAGTCAGCTGGTGAAAATATTCCCATCGGCAAGGTGGACCAGAAGACCAAAAACGAAGTCGTGTTTCGAACCTTGTCAGAGTTTAAGAACCTCGACGAAGTGAAGTCGGTGATCCTCACTTTCTTTGGAAGTGATGTTCCAACGACCGTAGCGAACGTTGGATCGGTCGTCGACACGCTGGTGGACGAAACTAGTCGCACATTTTTAAACGGAAACCGCAGCTTGTTCCTTTACGCCTATAAACAGTCCGGGTCTAACACCGTCGCGGTTGTGGATGCCCTTAAAGCTAAAGTGGAGAAACTCAACAAAGACCTCAAGTTGCAAAATGGCGCGGGCTCGTTAACAGTTGTACGTGACGGCTCCAAGTGGATCCGAAGTAACATCACCGACGTCAAAGAGTCGATTTTGATTGGAATTGGTCTTGCCATTATTGTGGTGTTTTTCTTTTTGGCTAACGCACGATCGACCATCATCACTTCGCTTGCACTTCCAAACTCACTGATCGGGGCCTTTATTTTGATGGCCGCCTTTGGGTTCTCCATCAACATCATGACCCTTTTGGCTCTCAGTTTGTCTGTTGGACTTTTGGTCGACGATGCGATTGTGGTGCGCGAGAATATCTTTCGCCACATTGAGATGGGCAAGAGCCCGATGCAGGCGGCGCTGGATGGCACACAACAGGTGCGACTGGCTGTGATTGCCACGACCCTTGCCGTGATCGCCGTCTTTGGACCCGTCGGGTTTTTAAAGGGGGTTACTGGTCAGTTCTTCCGCGAGTTTGGCCTCACGATTTGTTTTGCACTGGCGATCTCGTTGTTTGATGCGCTCACCGTTGCGCCCATGTTGTCCGCTTACTTTGCGGGCCGCTCTGAACACGGCCCTCGAACTGGGATTTCAAAACTCCTTTGGTCACCTGTAGCGGCTTTTAGTCGTTTTCAGGACCGCCTTGAGAACTACTATGAGCGTCTTTTGAAGTTTACCGTGCGCTCGCCGGGTAAAGTTCTTCTTGCGTCATTTGCAATTTTCGTGGGTTCAATTTACTCGGCGAAGTTTGTGGCCAAGACCTTTCTCCCCACTCAGGACGCCGGAGAGTTCACCCTCGCCATTGACCTCCCGCCTGGTTCGAGTTTGGACCAAATGACCGAGGCCGCAACCGAAGTCGATCAAATTCTCCGAGCTAACTCCGAAGTTGCCGTCAGTGCACTTACGGTTGGTCGCCAAGGGGAAGCCAATGTGGCCGAGTTTTATGTTTCACTCGTGCCTCGTAAGGAGAGATCACTCAATACATCTGGTTTTAAAGAGAAGCTTCGTGAACAACTCAAAAAAGTGTCGCATCTCAATCCTAAAGTGAAAGATTTTGACGCGGTCGGAGCTGGCCAGCGCCCCTTCAACGTCAACATCATCGGAACAGACTTTGTTGCTCTGGAGAAAACAGGCCTGGAACTCTTGAAGAGACTCAAGAGTTACCCGGGTCTCAAAGATGTCGACATCAACTTCAGGCCGGGTAAACCCGAGTTTCAAGTGGTGATCGATAAGGGCCGCGCTGAGAACCTCGGAGTCTCAACAACCCTTATGGGGCAAGAGCTTCGCACCCATGTCGAAGGTGTCAAAGCAGCTAAGTTTCGTGAGAATGGGCGCGAGTACGACATTCGCGTTCGACTCAAAGAAGATCAACGTAACCTCCGCGATGGTTTTCAGTCCACGTTTGTCCCGAACATCAACAATAACCTGGTCAGGCTCAGTGACGTGGCCAAGCCTGTCGAGGCCGTGGGACCTACAAAAATTAACCGGCAGGACCGGGCTCGCTACGTTCAAATCTCCGGGGATATCACGCCGGGCACAGGGCTTGCCGAAATTCTTCAGGATGTGGGAAACACCCTTGAAAAGGACATCGGACTTCCTACCGGCATGCGCTACGTCTTTGTGGGGCAGGCTGAAAACTTTAAAGAGCTTGGCGAAAGCATGGCGATTGCCATGGGCCTTGGAATCATATTTATCTTTTTTGTTCTTGCGAGTCTCTACGAGTCCGTCGTGACTCCACTGACGATCATGCTCGCTTTGCCTCTGGCAATTTGCGGATCGCTATTTGCTTTGTTTATCGCAAAGGAGTCGCTGAATATTTTTTCGATGATCGGCGTGATCATGTTGTTGGGTGTCGCAACCAAGAATTCCATTTTGATGGTGGATTATGCGAATCAGTTGGTGAAAGAAGGAGCGAAGCTAAACGATGCCATCGTGAAGGCGGGGCGCACCCGCTTGCGGCCCATCCTGATGACCACCATGGCGCTGATCGCGGGAACGATTCCCATCGCGATTGGTCTCAACGAAGCCTCAAAACAGCGTACCAGCATGGGCGTCGCCATTATCGGAGGGCTTATCAGTTCAACGCTGCTCACCCTGGTCGTGGTGCCCGCGGTTTACAGCTATTTTGAGCGTTTCCGAGTTTGGAGTTTAGCCCTCCTTAAACGGATTTTCGTTGCGGAGAGTCCTGACTCGCACTCCGTCGCAAACAGGGGCGATGAGGGACGAGGTTCCGAGAAGAACCCGAGTCGGCCCGCCCAAATCTGAGCCCTCTAGACCTTCTAACAGAATCCTAAAGTGCAAAGCCCCCCATTTCGGTGTTCGAATTGTCACTGGGGGCAAGATGGGTTCACCCATCTTGCAGAGGGGGCGAAATGCAGGCAAAGGTCATTCTGGGGATACTAGTCCTAGCGCTGGGCTTACCGCTGGGTTCCGTAGCAAAGCCCCTTGATCAAAAAACAAGATTCCCGATTACCCCAGTGCCCGGAATGACGACGGGGTCGACTTGCGACGAAGACGATCCTGATTTTGTGGAGTACCGATACCCCTCTCACATTGCCTACTGCGAGCGAAAGGTGGATCACAGAACCAAGGCTGCGATTTATGACGCCTACAATGTTCCAGTTCATTGCCGAGGTTCATACACGATCGATCATTTTATTCCACTTGCTCTAGGCGGCGACAACGCGACCATCAATCTCTGGCCCGAGCATAAAGCGGTGAAAGCGACCCGACAAAGCCTCGAGCTTCAGCTTTTTTTACAGCTTCGAGATGGGGAAATTGACCAAGACACCGCCATTGCCGAAATCGAGTACGCCAAGTGGCACCCCGAATTTTCGCCGGAACAAATTGTCGATGTCTGTTATCGATCGGCGCTCTCGCAAGACGAGCCCCAGGCACCTGCCCGAAACTAAACAGACAGCTATTTTCGGCCTCGCAGGTATTCCCAAACCACCGGCAAAAAAGAGACGAAGATAATTCCAAAAATCACGATGTGGAAGTTGTCCTTCACGGTCGGGATATTTCCAAACCAGGCCCCAGCCAACAGAAAACTCCCGACCCAAAGAGCTCCGCCTAAAAAATTATAGAAGCTAAACCTCGCATAACTCATATGCCCAACACCGGCTACAAATGGGGCGAACGTGCGCACAATCGGTAAAAATCGGGCGAGCACGACTGTCTTACCGCCGTGTCTGCGGTAGAACTGGTGGGTCCTATCGAGGTGGGCCGGGTTAAACCACCGAGAATCTAGCCGCCGGAACAATTTGGGACCGATGTATCTTCCGATCGCATAGTTGGTTGCATCTCCCAAAATCGCCGCTACAAAAAGACTCACCAATAGCCATTTTAGATCCAGATACGCATTTTCAACGGTCGTCAGAGCACCGAGGGCAAACAAAAACGAGTCCCCCGGCAGAAAAGGCGTCACGACAAGCCCCGTTTCGCAAAAGATCACAAGAAAAAAGAGAACGTAAGCCCATGGCCCAAAAGCCACGATAATCTGATTGAGATACATGTCCATGTGCAGGACGTAATGAACCAGCTGTCGCAGCAACTCGAGGACCTGATCCACTATCTCCACAGTCAAATCTCCTCTTTACTTCGTTGGCTCACTCGCATGGCGGATCTTCATCGTTGGGAAAAGAATAATGTCCCGGATGCTCGGGCGATCGGTTAGAATCATCACCATCCGCTCCACCCCGAAGCCGACACCACCTGTCGGTGGCAACCCGACCTCGATCGCTTGAAGAAAGTCCTCGTCCATCGGGTGAGCTTCGTCGTCGTCACTTCTCTGGCGCTCCTGAGCTTCCAGCCTCGACCTTTGATCAATCGGATCATTGAGCTCGGTATAGCCGTTTCCAATTTCCATCCCAGCTGCAAAGGGTTCGAATCGCTCGACTAGCCCCTTGGTCGCACGGTGTTTTTTAGTGAGCGGAGAAATTTCTTCGGGATGATCGATCACAAAGGTGGGATTCCAAAGTTTATCCTCACAGGTGAGTTCGAACAACTCCATCACGAGCTCGCCCCGCGAAACGCCCCCCTCGCTTAAGGCTTCGAGGTCGACTCTCCCCCCTCGATTTTGAATTTCCCGAGCTAAACTTTCAAGAGGCGCCGACATCGGATCCACTCCGGAATGACGCGCAACACCTTCATAAACTGAGAGCCTAGGCCAAGGCGGTTCAAAGTCGATCTCGCGGTCTTGATAAACAAAACGAGTACTACCTCGAACACTCTTACAAAGTGACGCAGTTAAATCTTCGAATTGAGTCATTTGATACCGGTAATCCGTGTAGGCCTCGTACCACTCCAGCATCGTGAATTCGGGATTGTGAGAGCGATCAATGCCCTCGTTTCGAAAGTTTTTATTGAGGTCGTAAACTTTTTCAAGCCCACCCACCACAAGCCGCTTCAGATAGAGCTCCGGACTGATCTTCATGTAAAGAGTCATGTCGAGTGTATTGTGATGGGTCGTGAAAGGCCTCGCGGCGGCGCCTCCGTAAATGGGTTGTAAAATCGGTGTTTCAACCTCCAAAAAACCACGATCATCAAAAAACTTTCGAATCTCTCGAATAATTTTGGCTCTTGTCTTAAACACTGCTTGTGAATCCCGATCCATGATCAGATCCAAATGACGATGTCGATACTTGAGTTCCACATCGGCAATTCCATGAAATTTTTCAGGAAGGGGCTCAAGAGTTTTGGTTAAGATGGACAACTTTTGCACGTTGAGGCTGGGCTCGCCCGTCTTCGTTCTGAAGGGGAATCCTTCAACTCCCACAAAATCACCGATATCAAGTAAATCAAAAATCTGTTGTTCGGTGGGCGAGGCCTCACTCTGCCTAAAATAGCACTGAAATACTCCATCCCCATCTTGAAGATTAAAGAACGAGGCCTTCCCCATCAGACGCACCGACATCAATCGACCGGCCATCTTCAAACTCACTTCGGGCCGTTTTTCACCCGCAGCCAGGGCCTCATACCCCGAGGAAAAGGCGCCCGACACGGCTGTGCGCTCAAAATGGTGTGGAAACGGATCAACTCCCAGAGCCAATAAGCTTTCCAGCTTTCGACGCTTCTCTGCTCGAAGGGGATTCTCGGACACGAGTTAAGCCCGTCCCGCAAAGATGTCCATCGCCAATTGTAATAGCTGAACAGCTTCGGCCTTGGGCCGCTGGAAGGCATTACGCCCCATGATCGAACCAAACCCACCGCCGGCCGCAATGTCTCGAAGCTCCTGAACAAGATGGTCAGTCGTTTTAACCTCACCACCGGAAAAAATCACAATACGTCGTCCGTTGAAACAAGCCTTTACGACATGACGAATTCGATCTGTCATGGTTTCGGTCGAAATCTTTTCGGACTGGTAAACTTTTTGGGCATCAGCTTGCTCAATGCGGCTTGTGGGCGGCTTCACTTTGATGATGTGTGCACCCAGTTGCGCTGCAATGTGCGCGCTGTACGCGATCACATCCGCTGCAGTTTCACCTTCCTTGGAAATGTCGGCACCCCGAGCATAGGACCATACCACCACCACGAGCCCCGCGCCTTTGGCCTGCTCGGTGAGAGCTCTCAACTCCTCGTACATCTCTTTGCGGGCGTAGCTACCGGGGTAAATCGTAAAGCCAATGCCTGCGCAACCAAGCCTGAGCGCGGTTTCAACAGACCCCGTCACCGCCGAAATGGGCGTTGGCACTTTTGCCAGAGTGTCGGAATTGTTGAGCTTCAAAATCAGAGGAATTTCTCCGGCGAACTCTCTTGCACACGCCTCCAGCGCTCCCAAAGGAGCTGCATAGGCATTACAGCCAGATTCAATCGCGAGCTCAAAATGGTAAGACGGGTCATAGGCCGCGGGATTTTTAGCAAAACTCCGCGCGGGACCATGCTCAAAACCTTGGTCGACCGGTAAAATGACAAGCTTGCCTGTGCCACCGATACGCCCGTGATTGAGAAGCCGAGCCAGGTTGGTTAACGTCCCGGGATGATCAGATCCGTACCAGCTCAAAATTTTTTGAACGGACTCTGAGTTGCGGCCACCACCTGAAATCATATGTGAAGTGCCACGAGTTGCTGCTGGCGCCATAAAACCACCCTCCAGTGCATGAAAATAAAGCGAACTGGAGCCTACCTATCCTGGGTGGGAGAAATCAAGCGCTCTGTCGAATATCAGCACTCTGCGGGAGCTGCATGCGCTCGACGACCATGCTGATAGCGTAGGACGCAAGACGAGCAAAGCGAACTTCGTGGTCCTTAAGTGTGGGCGTGTTCTTGTCCATGCGAGCTGAAATGACGCCAAAAAAGTTCCCCTGGCGCCTGATGGGGCAAACGATCATGGAGTTAAAGGCAATTCCCTTGATCTGTTTTTTGATTTCTGCAAGCACAGGATCGTAGTCCATATTTTCGATCACCACGATTTTTTCTGTGTTCATCACGTGAACAACTTCGGGGTAACGATTTAAATCTAACTGCAAGCCCGTGACCGAACGATCATCACTTGAGGCCAACACAGAGCCTCTGAGCTGTTCCTGGTCACAGAGCACAACGCTGCACCGCACGGCCTTCAGCGTGATGGCCACCATTCGCGTGATTTGAAATAGAGTGTGCTGAACCGGTTGATTGGACAGGCACTCGCGCAGCATCAAGTCGATCAAATGCAAAAACACATCAGCACCGCTCCGGTTGGTGCGATCGCCATCGGAGTCGCCGATATTGCGCTTGGCATTGATGTGAAACACGAGTCTCTGAAGAATGTCTTCAAACCGAAAAGGTTTAATGACATAGTCGGCTGCCCCCGCAGCCAAGCAGGTTTTCACGTTGTTGACGCTGTTATGACTGGACGTCACCAAAAACTTGATGTCCTTTTTTTTGATATCGGGATTGGACCTCATCCACTCCAAAACCGAAACCGCGTTACCCTCCGGCAGGATCAGATCGGCCAACACAAAGTGAGGAGACCAGTCTCGAACCAAGTCTCGTAAGGCTCGCCCGTTGGAAACAAAACGAACTTCAAAACCCTTTTCCGCCAGAAACTCTTTGAGCCGTTGCGAAGTTAAGAAGTCATCGTCGGCCACGACGATACGGTAGGATCTTTCCATGATAGAGCTATCGGCAGAACGCGGAGCGGTTCTGACCTCGACGAGCCTAAGGTCCCGTGGGCCACGGCGCGGCAGGCCGGCGGATTCTAAATTACAAATGACAGGGCGCGCGAAAAACTGGATAACCCCTCCTATGGCTTTTATTGTTTTCGAGGGACTCGACGGTTCTGGCAAGAGCAGCCTCATGAGACTTCTTGAGGCAAAGCTCAAAGGTTCTGGCCTGGAGGTGTTGAGCACCCGCGAACCCGGCGGGACGCCCCTGGGGGAAGAGCTCAGGCAAATTCTGCTCCGGATCAAGGACCATCCACCTGTTCCGCGGGCCGAGCTATTTCTCTACCAGGCCAGTCGCGCTCAACACGTGGATAAAGTCATTAAGCCCGCACTCCAAGCCGGAAAGTGGGTGATCTGCGATCGATACACAGCCTCCTCAGTCGCCTTTCAGGGTGCGGGTCGAGGTTTGGATTTGGCCGGCATCGAAAGCCTAAATGGTTGGGCGATTGAAGGGTGTCTTCCCGACCTCACCGTACTTCTGGATTTAGATGTCGAGGCAAGCCAGCTTCGCATTTCGGGGAGGCTCAAACAAACCGGCGAGACGCGCGATCGTTTTGAGTCCGAGGAAAGGGATTTCCACGAACGTGTTCGACAAAGTTTTTTGGAGCAAGTGCGTAAAGGTGTAGGATCTCGCCAGTGGCTCGTGCTCGAAGCAAGACACACCGTTGATGAGCTCTTTTTAAGACTTGAAAATCACCTCAGGGAACAGAAATGGTTGTAAGTCGGGATCTCTCCCAGCAACTTGAGCATGCGATCTCTTCTCGACGCTTAGCGCCCGTTTCTCTTTTGGTCGGATCTGGTGAGGAGGACAAATTCTCCGCTGCGCTAAAGGCTGCTCAGATCTTGGTCTGCGACGAGGAGAGAGGTTGTTCCGTCTGCGGACCCTGTAAGCGGATCACCGCCCGATCAAGCGAAAGTTTGCTGGTCTTAGCCCCCTCAACGACACAACTTAAAGTTGAGGACCTGTCGCCTTTAAGGCCCTTCATTTCGTTGCAGCAGTGGGGCCGAGCTCGAGTGGTGATCATACGACAAGCCGAAACGCTCAATCCCACCACGGCCAACATGTTGCTCAAAACGCTGGAGGAGCCCCCTCCCTCAACTTACTTTTTTTTGATCTGCCCCACTCGAGACCACGTGTTAAGCACCATTAAGTCCCGCTCACAGGTGTTTCGAAATGTTCCGGGCGCTCCTCGCGAGGAGAGGTGGTTTAGCGCGCTGACCCGATTGCGACCCGACCTGGCCCAACGCCTTTTGGCTGAGGAAGGCGACGACTTCGCTCGAAGGTGTGTGCAGCTACTTGTGGATTGTGCCAAATCGGATCGATTTAGGGCTTGGCCAGAAATTCGACTGATCGCCGATTCGCGCGAGTCAGCTCGGGACGTTTTGGCTGTTTGGGGACACGCTTTCTCCTCGCTCCTCCACAGACGCTGGCGCGGAGCTCATGAACTCAAGATTGTGAATACCGAATTTCAAAATCTCGAAGAAGCTTTAGGGGCCGGACCCAAATCTTCGACTCAAGACGGGCTCTCTATAAAATGTGTTTTGGGCCTCCAATACTGTCTCGATGCGGAGAGTGCCGTCCAAGCTCAAGTTGATCGGACTCTTGTTCTTGAAGACACATGGCTTCGACTTCAAGAACTCCTTAAGGGGAAGCCCCATGCGATGGCTTGATGTTCACGCTCACCTTCACATGCTCGAGGGCACAATGGGGGAACAACTCCAGGCTGCAGAACTAGCAGGCTTGGCGGGCCTGATCACCGTGGGAACGACGCCCGAGGACTTGCCCATTGTGGTTGCGCATGCCGAAGCCGAATACCCCTTTGTCGCCGCTTCGATTGGTATTCATCCCCACGACGCCAAACACTACGACCCTCGGTGCGATGAAAGTGAAGTCGGGTCTTCGTTTGCAGTGGAGACCTCTCAGTTGATCGAACGATTGGCTCAAAAAACTTGTGTCGTGGCCATCGGTGAAATTGGGTTAGATTACTATTACGAAAACTCAGATCGCAGTCTTCAAAAGGACGCGTTCCGCAAGCAAATGGAGATCGCCAAAAAACTTCATTATCCCGTCGAAATCCACACACGAGACGCCGAGCCTGACACTCATGAAGTTTTGAGCGAGTACAAAGGTGCCGTGAGGGGCATCATCCACTGCTTTACTGGCACTAAAGAGTTTGCTCGGCAGGCTTTGGACCTGGGCTACAATATTTCGTTCAGTGGAATTATAACATTTAAAAACGCGGAGAGTTTACGGGAAGTTTTGGACTTTGTTCCTCTTGATCGCATGCACGTTGAAACGGATGCGCCGTTTTTAGCTCCGGTCCCGGTTCGGGGGAAAAAGAACATACCCGCCTTTTTACCTTACACCGGTAAATTTGTAGCTGAGCGACGACAAATGACGCCAGAGCGATTTGCCGAGCAAATGTTTCAAAATGCGCGAGGCATGTTCCCTCGATGGGGCTTGCCAACTTGATCCTTGAGCCGTAGTAGATAGAGCCTTAGCGAAAGGAACCATCATGGCGCGCGTGCGTGTAGGAATTAATGGATTTGGACGAATCGGACGCATATTATTTCGAGCAGGTCATGGTCAGTTAGACATCGTGGGAATTAACGACATGACGGATCCCAAAACTTTGGCTCACATGCTGAAGTTTGATAGCACCCACGGAAGGTTTGATGGCGAGGTTACAGCCTCCGAGAGCGGACTCATCGTCAACGGCAAAAAAATCAGCATCTCAAAAAGTAAAGACCCAGCTCAAATCCCATGGAAATCATGGGAAGTCGATGTGGTGCTGGAGTGTACGGGCGCCTTTAAAACCAAAGATGACTTCCAAAAGCATCTCGCCTCTGGTGCTAAAAAAGTGATTGTGTCGGCCCCAGCAGAAGGTGCCGAGTTGACCGTCGTCATGGGTGTCAACCAACACCAGTACGTGGCTTCGCAACACCACATCGTAAGCAATGCCTCGTGCACGACGAATTGTCTTGCTCCAGTCGCCAAAATTCTTCACGAAAACTTTGGCATTGAGAAGGGGCTCATGACTACGGTCCATTCTTATACGAATGACCAGCGGATCTTGGATGGTGTTCACAAGGATCTTCGCAGGGCTCGTTCAGCTGCGATGTCGATGATCCCCACGACCACGGGAGCCGCAAAAACTGTAGGCAAGGTGATCCCTGAACTTAAAGGACGTATCGACGGCACCAGCGTGCGGGTGCCCACTCCGAATGTGAGTTTAGTAGATTTTGTGTGTACAACGTCTAAGGCTGTAACAAAAGAAGCCGTGAACGCAGCTTTTGTTAAAGCCTCCGAAGGCCCGCTCAAGGGCATTCTCCGCTGTGAAAGTGAAGAACTCGTCAGCGGCGACTTCAACGGAGACACGTACAGCTCAGTTGTCGATTTGCCGTCGACGATGGTTCTAGGCGACAACATGGTGAAGGTCTTCTCGTGGTATGACAACGAAGTGGGCTTTTCTCATCGGATGGTCGACCTTGCCATTTTGATGCAACAAAAGGGGCTATAAGTGACGACCGCCGGGCTCGAAGGGATCCCCTTCTTTACTGAGCTTAGCTTGAAGGAAAAGCGGGTTTTTATCCGCCTTGATCTCAATGTGCCCATCGAAAATGGAAAGATCACCGACGACACTCGAATTCGTGCGGCGCTACCGACCGTAAAGGATGCAATGGCGCTAGGAGCGAAGGTCGTATTGGCTTCGCACTTAGGTCGACCGAAAACTCCAGAGGATCGAAATCAGTTTAGCCTAGAGCCTGTTGCGGGAAGACTTCGAGAACTTCTGGGCGTCGACATCCTGCTAGTTGAGGACCCCGAAGGGGATGCTCCCAAGAGTCTCTTGGCGACGCTGAGACCTGATCAACTTGTACTTTTAGAAAACATTCGCTTTTCAGCGGACGAAGAAAAAAATGGCAACCAGCTCGCAGCCAAGCTTGCAAGCTACACCGACGTTTACATCAATGATGCATTTGGAGCGAGCCACCGAGCGCATTCGAGCATTGTGGCACTTCCCATGTTGGTAAAACACAAGGGTATTGGGCACCTGATGAAGCGCGAGATCGAAATGCTCGATCAGGTCTTACATCAGCCCGCCACGCCTTTTGTCGCGGTCTTGGGCGGATCAAAGGTGAGCGATAAGATCGGGTTAATTGACCACCTGATTGATCGGGTGGATGTGTTTCTGATTGGTGGAGCCATGGCGTACACCTTTTTGGCGTCGATGGGTGTAAGCGTTGGCAAGTCCAAGATCGAATCCGATAAAATCAAACTTGCTCAGGAGCTCTTGCAAAGGGTTGAAGCGAGGGGCAAAAAGTTGCTCCTCCCGGTGGATCACGTTGTCGCGGAAAAGTTTGATGCGACTTCGGGGAGCGACACCGAAGACCTGAGTATTAAACCAAATTTTTTGGGTTTAGACATCGGACCTAAAACTCGCGCGCTCTATGGCGCTGAAATTCGAAAAGGTAAGACGATTTTTTGGAACGGCCCAATGGGAGTTTTCGAAAGACCTCCATTTGAAAAAGGCACCTTTGCTATTGCCGAGGCCATGGCGAAGAACACGGGCGCCACTACGATCATCGGTGGAGGCGACTCTGCAGCGGCGATACAAGCGTCGGGCTTTTCAGACCGAGTCACGCATATTTCGACCGGCGGTGGAGCGAGCCTTGAGTATCTTCAAGGCGATCACCTCCCGGGTTTGGAAGTGCTACGTACAAAACGCAAATCGTGAAGCGAAGGGGGCTCCATGTGGTATCTTGCGGGTAATTGGAAGATGAACCATGGGCCTGCAGCAGCTGAAGCATTTTTTAAGGAGCTCAAGACCAACCCTCTTCCAGCTCGCTCAAAATCAGGACGAGATTTGAGGGTCGTCGTGATCCCTCAACTCCCGCTGATTTCTTTTTGTCTCGAGCAGGCCCAGGTTTGCGGCATTAAGGTTGGGGCGCAGAACTGTGCTGCTCAAGAGTCCGGCGCCTTCACCGGCGAAACCTCGGCTCACGTGCTGGCGGAACTCCGGGTAAGCTACACTTTGATTGGGCACAGCGAAAGGCGCACGCTTTTTGGAGAGACCGACGAAATTCTCAACCGGAAGTTGCACTGTGCTCTCAAGGCCAAGATCACACCCATTTTTTGTGTCGGGGAAACCCTAGGAGAGCGCGAATCCGGTAGAACCTTCGAGGTGCTTGACCGACAACTCAAGGTGGGTTTGGCCGGAGTAAAGGCTGGTCCTTTGGTCCTTGCCTATGAACCGGTTTGGGCGATCGGCACCGGCAAGGTGGCCTCCCCAGAGCAGGCGCAAGAGGCTCACGCTCACATTCGAGCCAAACTCCACGAGTTGGAGTTAGCCCAAGCTGGAGAAAGCGAGAAGGGCCTAAACGCCGCGCGAACTCCTCTCCTTTACGGCGGAAGTGTTAAACCTGAGAACGCAAGCGCCTTGGGGTCCCAACCTGATCTCGACGGCTTTCTTGTGGGGGGCGCTTCGTTACAGGCGGCGTCGTTTTTGGAGCTGATCAGGCTTGCTCCCTAAAGCTCGAAGATTGGGTGGACAGGAATTCCAGAGAACACTATAGTCCCTCGGCTTAAGGAGAATTCATGGCCTTCTTCAGTGTGATCCACATCGTGATTGCTTTAATTTTGATTATTTTGGTCCTGGTTCAGGACTCAAAGAGCGGCGCAGTGGGCGGCACCTTTGGCGGCGGCAATGCCAATTCGCTTCTTGGCGCAACGGGCGCGACCACACTTGCAGCCAAAGCCACTCGATGGACGGTCGTCCTTTTCGCGCTGACTTGCCTGATGCTGACAAGACTTTCCTCTCAGAGATCCGAAAGTGCTCTTGATAGCGCAGGCGTTGCGCCTTCCGAACAACGTGCTGCGCCCGCGGAAAGTGGTTCTACGCCACAAGCACCCGCAAACAACTCAACCGCTCCCTAATTTTGACACCCCACCCTCCGAAAAGATGAACTCAAAGAATCCATTGAGCTCAAAGAATTCCATGAACTCGAGGAGAAGATGGCAAGCCTCGGTCTCAGGCCTGTTGCTTGTGATCTCACTTGCGCTCATCTTTTTTAATCAGAAGATCGGCAATTGGGCGAATTTAGTTTTTAGTCCGCTTCGAGGAATTTTACCGGTCGGCGTCGTCGTTGAGATCAATGGCGAGAGTTCCGTGCGTTCGGCTTCGACTGACCGAGTGGATCTTCTTTCGAAAACTCACCAGATACTGAGCGGCGACACCGTGACCACAGGCCCAGAAAGTTCCCTTTTGGTTGCGCTCAAGCCGGGTGGGCAAATCGAAATTTCACCTCTGAGCCGTGTGGTTTTTGAGGCTACAGAAGAGCTCAATCCCTATCGGATCACCATCCACGCCGGTAACATTGAATTTCGGGAAGTGCCGCCTCCGGGGCAAGTTCAAGTCGACGACGGAGGCAGGGTGTTTGATCCTGCCGGCAGAATGGTTGAACCCCCCATACTCGTGACGGAAGAACCCCAGCCCGAAAATCGCCCGCCGGTTCCAGATGCCAGCGGGTCAACCCCAGAAACTCGCGACCCTGCTCCAGAAAAATCAAAGGACGTGGTCGCTGGAGATTCCCCATCCGACCAGTCTACGCTCACCGACGAATACATTCAAAATGTCGTGAAGTCTCAGCGACCGTTCTTTAACCGATGTTATGCCGAACACATTAGTCTCAACCCTCGTTCCAAAGGGGTTATACATCTTGCGTTTACGATTAAGCCCCAGGGCAGCGTGATGGATGCCCGAGTACTGTCCTCGAACATCAACGACAAGCGTTTACACAAATGCCTGATGGACGTGATCGAAAGGTGCCGCTTTCGTAAATTCGACGCCCCCGCAATCGTCGTCAACTATCCGGTGCAGATCGAGTAGCGGCAGCGTATTGGCCCGCGCTCAATCGCCACAGGTCGTGGCATACAACCAGCTGTTAGGCCCAACGTAAATCGCGTAGTACTCACCGTTTGTACCCCGAAGTGTGCTGACGTGATACCCGTGCATACCAAAGTTGTTTGGAGCCACGCTTCCACTCCCGTAAAAAGTGGACGGGGTCGCGCCGGCAGCAGGTGCGCTAGCTAACATCACGGGTAAAGTGGGCGTAAATCCCGTGGTCGAGTCTGTTACCGCAAGCCCCGGGGTCAAAGTGGTAGACGTGGGCGAAACCCCCGTTTTGTATGCGATGAACGGAACCCCTGCCGCAGAGAAGGATAAGCTCGTGTTCAAGAGCTGCTCATTTGCAGCGACAATGCCGCTGACACCCACACCCGTCGTGGATTGTGCAGTGGTTTGAGTCCAGTTCCCCGCGGTACCGCACGTTCCAAGGGCCGTCGTGCACGTATTGTAAAGCACTAAGTTGTTCGCTCGGTCGTAATAGGAAACTGCGGGCCTCGAATTGGACGGATTGATTTTGATGGAAAGTCCTTCGCGTCCCACCGTTGCCGCAGAAATTTGAGCGGAGGCAGGCCTCCAAGTGGCCCCGCCGTTGGTTGTGAAGTTAAACTTCACCGTTGTGGTTGTAAGGTCGTAATAGGCGATCACGATATTTCCTGAAGTATCAAAGTCCGCAGCCAATCGGGTTCCAAATGACGCCCCGAGCGCATCCACGGTGACAATGTTGGCAAACTGATTAGTTGTGGGGTTAAAGCGCACGGCGCGAACCCCTGCACCCCCCGCGGCCGTCGAGTTCATGAAGATGACGACAGGCTGAGCAACGCCTCCGCTGTAGAACATGGCAACCGCCGTGTCGTCGGTGGCTGGCGCGGTACCGCTCGCAGTTTTTGCGCCAATCGGAACTTGATAGTGAGTCCAAACACCCGATCCGTTAGCACTCGAATTTGTTACAAGAAAATATCGAAAGATACTGCTGTCGTAATAGGAAATCCAAGGCAACCCGTTGTGATCAAATGCCAGTGAAGGGAAAAGCGGGTTGGTTGTATTGGGCACAACGTTCACATCCCAAGCAGACGTGGCCGAAGACCCCGATCGAACAGCCAGCTTGAGCCGACCGCCCGTAGCCGCGCCCGCAGAAAAGTCGACGTAGGCTGCGGCCGGCCTGCCTGAGGCATTTAGAGCCGCGGACACGTTTCGAGAGTGGGTGCCGGCGCTCAGAGGCATCGCCACGTTACCTGTAGTGTCCGGGATCACAGAATAGAAAACAGCGGCGGCATTATTTGATGGAGTTGTCACATCATTTACAACACCCATGTTAATATTGAAAGGTGCCGCCCCAAGACCGTAAGAGCTAAAGATAAGTCCGTTCGTCGTGGCAATGTCAGCACTGCCGGCTCCAGACCCCGCGGCAGGCAACGTCGTCGTCTCAACGGTTCCTGCGGCATTCCAGGTCGTGGTTTGAAAGTTACTCGCATTGCTGTTCATATAAACAACGGATGTGGTCCCATCATTAGCAACCACATGCCAAAGGCCCGAGGAGTCCCGCAATAATTTTGCCCAAGCGGTCCCTGCACTGGTGGCACCTACGGCATTGCTGTTTGCGTTCAAGGCCGTAACTGCATGACATCCGCCTGTGGAGAGGTAGGCCGTCATGGCGCTAGCCGCTGCAGTCTTCACCAAGAGCTTTACCGTGTCGCGGTAAACAGTTGGATCGATAAACATGTCGATCAGGACGGGGTTTGCGAAGGTGATTGCACCAAAGCCGGTCCAGCCTGTAGCCGTTCGGCAAGTCGTAATGGCCCCTGTGCAAACTCCGTAGCGAATTGCCAAGGTCGTGCCACCAAAGTAAGCTACAGCGGGAACGTAGTTTGCGGTTCCGCTTGCAGCCGAATTGCACCAGCCCACGGAAATACCCATAATGTTGGCGCCGACGTTGTTCGCCTCAACCGTATCGCTGGTCGTGGTCATCGCAACGAAATCGGTTGGTCCATTGCAAGGTGATAGGCAGTATAAAAATCGAACGCGACCTGTCGCGGCCGAGTTTGTAATGTAGGCCACCGCAACCGAATCTGTCGGACTAACCGAAATACTTGCCGCTCGATTTACAGCAGATCCAACTGAGTCAATAACCCCAACGGTCCACACTCCCGCCGCATTGGAAAGAGCTGCGCTACGCATGGCGAGCTTTACCGCAGTTCCACTGGTCGTCCAGACGATGATCGGGATACCAGTACTTAAAAATGCGAGCTTAACCCAGGTTGCCGACGTTGTTCCCGCGAAAAGATCCGAAGCAACGTGTTCCACGTTAAACTTAGAGCCATCCCACCACGAAACTTTTATCGAAGCAGTCCCGCCAGTGGATGAGCCGTCGTAGTAGGCTACTGCGGGATTTTGAGTCGAAGGGATAATGCGTGTATCCGACCACAGTCCACGGCCAACTCCCGCGACACTCCCCTTGAGCCCTCGATCGATAACGTTGGTTTTGGGAGTGGTGCAAGCCAAAGGTGCAACTGGTGCGGAAGATGTCGTGATATTACCTGAAACCACCCAGTCTCCGGTCGAAACGGCGGAAAGAGCCCTGACTCGATACCGATAGGTGGTACTTGCAGTAAGGCCTGTGTCAGCAAAGAGGACGGTACCCGCAGCAAAAGGAGAACCTGTCACCGCGGTAAACGTTGAGCAGCCAGAACCCGTACATCGCTCCACAGAGAAGCCTGTCTCAGCGGTGCTGTTATCCGTCCACGACACGTTGATAGCAGAGCTTGAAACGACAGCTCCTGCAAGTCCCGTCGGCGGGTTGGGAAGAGTCGCAAGCGTAGAGGTTGTAAGCCAATCACTTGAGCCTGTCGCCGTCACGGCCCGAACGCGAAAGCGATAGCTTGAAGCCTCGGTTAAGCCCGTCTCCGTATAGGTGTTGACGGCCGGTCCAAGAGGCGAGCTAAACGTATCTTGAAAGCCGGTGCAACTCGCGCCATTACAACGTTGAACCTGCATAGAAGTCGCAGTTGCTTCGTTGATGGTCCAACCAAAATTAATTGAGGTTGCCGTGATTGTACCTGTTGTGAGGGAAGTGTTGGCCAAGGCCGGAGTTCGAATATTGTCAGACGTTAAATAGGGGCTTGAACCGCCCGATCCAACCGCCCTGACTCGAAATCGATAAATCGTGCTTGCAGTCAAACCCGTTTCGGTGTGGCTCGAACCTGTGGGTCCATAAGGAGAACGACTCACCGGCACAAAGTTCGTACAGTTTGATCCCGAGCACATTTCGACTCCGACCAAGAGGGCCGTCGGGGCATTGTTGGTCCATGTAAACCCTATCGAAGTCGATGTGAGTGTTGTCGTCACCAAGGCGGTTGGTGGCGCGGGGGTGCTGCTACTCGCAGCCGAATCGCCAGAGGTGCCCGTGTCCGACTTGTTGAGGCACGACGTCAGTAAAGCCAGTGAAGCAAGCAAACAGACACTGCTCAAAAAGCGAAATTGTTGGTGGCCCATGGCTGTAGCACTCCTTGGGGGCGGCATTGTCCCGACCCACTACCCTCAATTAGATCGCAAGAAGTAATTTTTTTGTTAATGTGGTTTAGATTTTTATCAACTTCTGGGCTTAGGTGGATAAATGGGGGCCTGTGCCAAATCACTAAAGTCTTGGCGCGGAGCTCCGCAAGGTACGTTGCTGTAAAGGGCTGATGAATTCGCTCAAGCGCAGTGGAGGTCGCTAGCGAAAGTCGTTGAGATAGTCCACATGTTCTGGAACAAGCGGAGCTCGTTCCTTCTTTTTTTCGAGCTCAAACCAACGCGAAGACACCTTAAACCTTGTGGGTAACAGTGATCGGTTTTGAAGTGGGCCAAGGACCAACTCTGCGCTCTCGACCGACAAAAAATCTCGCTTTGCAAGGTCCTCCAATGCTTGGGCTAGTTGGTCGGGTGTCATTCCATAATTGGTGACCATGTCCTGGGCCACTCGCTCCATCTGTTCCAAAGTCAAGTGCCCTTGCTCGAGCAAGTCGAGCGCAATCTGAAAAGTATTAAACGTCGCGACCACCCGGCGCCCAAACTTAGCGTAGTAATCCGGATCCGTGTCGTCTGCAAGGTTGATGTAAATACGCGACACCGGATCATGAACCGGCGCCTGTTCTTGAAGTTCCAAAATCTGCTCTCGCTGAGGTCTTGAAACCTTGAGATGGTCCAGAACAAATCGAAGATCTTCGCCGACAACTCTCCGGGCGCAGATGTCGGAATAAAGCGAATACACGACCGCGTCACTCTCGCTATCATCTCCCCATAAAATTTGTTTGACTTCAGGATGGAGCTTGAGCCGAAGCTCCAGCAGAGCCTGCAGTTTGTAACCCACATGCCGCTTCAGCCGCTTAAAATGACTGGGCCGAAGGTTTCGCAAGTTGTCCTTGAAAAACGTCCCAAAGGGTCGAATCCCATCAATCTCCAATTTTGTTCGGATGCGTCGCTCGATCTGGGGAGGTGACGCCGTAATAAAATAAATCGGAAAGGGTTTGGATTCAGTGCCCGGTGCATTCTGTGTCAGGGCACGGACCAACGAGCCTGTGCCCGGAATGTTGCGTTTTTGAAAAGCCTTCTCCATCGCAGCACGCCACAGACCACGTAAAGTTTCAAAATGTGTATCCAAATAGGTTTTGTCTAAATCCCAGACAAACACCGTCTCTGAATTTCTGGCTAGTTTGGACGTGACGTACTCAAAGAACACGACGTCTCCCAAAATCACACTTGCGCGCTTTCGCCAATCCGCCATTCCTCATTATAGAATTGGCGTTCTCGTGGGACAAATTATTTGACGTGTCGCTTGAATAAACCTGACGACCCTCTATACTCAAAACATGTTCACGAATTGTTGGCTTGAGTTCTCGCAGCGGCTGGCGCACCGCATTTCTAATGTCTCGACGCCCACCTCGGCAACTGGACTCCTGTTAGTCTTGTTGGCGGTCCAGGCTCAGAGTTCAAGCTTCAAAGTTGCAAAAAACCTGGCTGCTGAACTCACCCAGGAGGAAAACTACCTCGAGACTACAATCCCGCCTGTGGGCCAACCAATTCCTGCGGACTCCATGGAGTACGACGATCCTCAGAGTTTCGCGACTGACCCACGAAAGCTTCCCAATGGACCCCTCAGGCGACTCGCCGTTTTTCCAATTGGAGTTCCCAAGCCGCTTACAGATGCGGCTCACCTGGCTTGGCAGGCCGCACGAACAGCCCTGACTGCAAATCGTCGATTCTTATTGGCGAGTCAAAAACTGATGGCCGAAAAGGGAGTCTTTTCTTCTCGGGAACAGCTCAAAACTCAGGAGGCTATTTTACTTGGTCAACTCCTGGACGCCCATGCAATTGTCACGATCCGCCTTAAAGGTCGCAGCCTCAAGTGGATGGCCTATAACGGCATTGATGGCCTGGTGCTTTGGGAGCGAGAACTCCAAATCCCGTCGGGAGATCACAATCCCAAGGCCCTCGAGGCCGCAACAAAAAAGCTCGCCATGGACTTTTTAGCCAACATTCCCTATCAAGGATTTCAGATCGTGGACCCACTTGTTGGCGCGCCCGTTTATGAGGAGAACAACCTTCAACTTGCAAAACTCGACATCGGACCCCTTGCAAAAATTTCGAGTGGCGATCTCGTCCAGTGGGTTGAACTGGAACGAGTCGACGAACAACCTTTGTTTGCTCAAGGCGGGGCCCTCAAGGTTGTAGGCGAAGGCGTTGTAAAAACTCGCGAAGGCGCCATCGCGGTGGTCAGGATTTTGCGCTCTCAGGATCTTAAGCTCCTGAAGGAGCGGAGTCTGATTCGGATTCCCACTGAAGTCGACCGACTCTGGCGTGCTTATGATCTCTCTCCCGAGAAGGGGACGCCCTTTAAGGGGCAGATTGTAAAACTGGCGCTCTCCGACGCCAAAACCCAGGCGGATAGCTCGAGGCCTTTTTGGTCCGCGGTGAGTGCCGCAGCTTCGTTTGTCCTCATGCTCATCCTGGCACTTTGAACAAGCGCATCAAATCCCGGGCGCTCCAGAGGGGTTGACTCGCGCAGAATTTTTCCTAGGATCATTTGGCAGTGCTACGAGCAGGCCCTTTGCTCTCTTTGGAGGAGTAAACAAATGATCCAAATCCAGGACCTTACCAAACGTTATGGCGATATCGCAGCCATCGACCGGCTCAATTTTTCGGTCTCCAAGGGTGAAGTTGTCGGTTTCTTAGGTCCCAATGGCGCCGGGAAATCTACAACAATGAAGATCATCACCGGATACATGGCCCCGACCGAGGGACTTGTGAAAGTCGCGGGCTACGACGTTTTCGACTCCCCCATTGAAGTCAAAAAGCGCATTGGTTACTTACCAGAAACGCCACCTGTTTACCTCGATATGCGTGTTCGCCAGTACCTCGAATACGTCGCCAAACTCAAAGGTGTAGAACGCTCAAAACTTAACAGTTTTGTTAGCGATGCGATCGAGCGAACAAGCCTCGGAGAGGTCCATCGTCGACTGATCGGCAATCTTTCGAAAGGCTACCGGCAGCGGGTGGGCTTAGCTCAGGCACTTGTTTCAAAACCCGAGGTTTTGATTTTAGACGAACCCACCGTGGGGCTTGACCCCAAACAAGTGCTTGAAATCCGCGAGTTGATCAAGGGCCTCGCAGGCGAGCACACGATTGTGCTGTCCACACATATACTCCCAGAGGTTCAAGCGAGCTGTCAGAGAATCATCATCATCAACCGAGGCAAAATTGTTGCAGAGGATACTCTGGCTGGCCTCAATCGTCGAATGCAGGGTCACAGGCGAGTACTGCTTCGAGTTGCAAAACGAACCGAAGACTTCGCGCGAGGGTTAAAAGGCCTTCCGGGGGTTGTTGCCGTGATCGAAAACCCAAGCCTGAACACGTCGGCTCTCACCGGCGTTTCGGTCAATTCCACGACGGCTGAAGGTGTACGTTTTGAAGTCGACACGGATAAGGACGAGTCTGTCCTTGAGGCCATCAGTCGATATTGTGTCGAGTCTCAAGCGGGGCTTAGGGAGATGCGACTTGTCGACATGAGCCTCGAAGATATTTTCCTGAAGCTCACTTCTCAAGACGGAACGAATCCGTCAAGAATGGGGGCAGGGATGGCGGCGTCCAAATCCGGAATTTCCAGTGAAGTAGGAGGCACTCTATGAAGAACATGATGACGATTGCCGGGAAGGACTTCCGAGGATACTTCTCAGGTCCAGGTTTTTACGTAATAGCAGGTCTCTTCACCGCGTTCTTAAGTTACACGTACCTCCTTCAGCTCCAACATTTTGCGAGCCGCTCGGCGATGTTCATGTATCAGATGCGGGGACAGGGCGAAGGATTAAACCTCCATAACGAGGTGATCACGGGGCACATTTCAAGCCTGAACCTTATCTTGTTGTTCGTGGTGCCCTTCCTCACCATGCGACTTTTCGCCGAAGAAAAGAAAATGAGAACTTTTGATCTCCTTCTCACGAGTCCCGTGACCGCAACCGAAATTGTCGTTGGCAAACTTCTTGCGGCACTTGGAGTGGTGACGGTGCTGCTTTTGCTATCGCTGGTATATCCCGTTTCAACTCTGTATTTTACGCCAATCCAGTGGGGCCCTCTCCTCTCGGCCTATTTGGGACTGTTTTTTGTTGCGGCGATTTACGTCGCGATCGGTCTGTTTGCGTCGAGCACAACCGATTCGGTGATACTCGCGGGATTTCTTTCAATCATTCTTTCGCTTCTCCTTTGGTTTATTGCCTGGGGCGGTAGCATGGCCGAGGACCCGAACTGGCAAGCGGTCCTTAAGCATCTTTCGATGCCCAATCATTTTCAGGACTTCATTCGTGGCGCGATACAGACTTCGAGTATCTTGTTTTGTTTAAGCACCGTTGTCATCTACGCATTCTTAACTCAACGGGTGGTTGAGTCCGCCCGGTGGAGGTAAACATGAGCCGTCTAGGTAAAACTCTTTTGATTATTTCGGGACTTGCTCTGGTTGCCGGAGCCATCACTCGGTTGTTTCTTGGTGAATGGGAAGCCAAGATGTGGATCCCTCTTGGGGTGTTCGCCGTTACCTTTATTGGCGGAGTTGCAAAAGACTTTCGTTTTTTCCGTGACCTGATGCTCATGCGGACCACGAAGCACGGGCTCAATATGGGAACTTTGGTTTTGCTCGTGATCGCGCTCTTAGGAGTCGTAAATTTTGTTGGCTATCGCCACAACAAAAAATGGGACCTCACGGAGGAGAAGCTCAATTCCCTTTCCGATCAAACGATCACGATGGTTCAAAAACTCAATCAAGATCTGGAGATCACGGGATTCTTTACCGAAAGTCGCCCCGAGGACGAAGCCGCGCGGGGGCAATTTCGCCAGCTCACCAAAATGATCCAAGATGAGGCCAGCAAAGTTCAAATCAAACTGATCAACCCTCTCAAAAAACCCGATGTGGCCAAGGCCTATAAGGTGGACATGTCCGGAGTGGTCGTCTTTAAGTATGGTGAAAAGCAAACCACCGTGACCGACCTCACCGAAGAGGCCTTTGCCAACGCCATCGTCAAGATCACCCGAGAGAAAAATAAAATCCTCTACGTCTTGAAGGGACATGGCGAACTCGACATGGACGAAGCCGATAAGGAACTCGCCGCTGGCCGTTTTATTAAGGCTCTTCGGGATTCGAGTTACAACGTTAACCCGTTAAGTCTCCTCGAAACCGGAAAGGTCCCAGAAGACGCCGATGCGATTTTGATTTTGGGTGCCACCCAACCTCTATTGGAAACTGAAACTCAGTTGCTCCTGAACTATGCGGCCAATGGTGGAAGACTTTTCATCGCCATGGACCCGGGCAAACGCCATAATTTGGGCGAGCTCACAAGACGATTTGGAATCAGCTTTGGGGGCGATTACATCATCGATCAGGTCGGACAGATGCTCGGGCTCAGTGCCGCAGTGGCCGTGGGTACTGAATTCTCTAAAACCAGCGAAATCAGCAAAAACTTTCAAAACGTGCAAGTCGGGCTGCTGTTGGCTTCTTCGCTTAAACGCGCAGAAGGCGCCAACCCCGAACTCAAAACTGACGACATTGTTCGAACCACTCCCGCGACTTTTTCCAAAAGGGACATCAGCGGAAAGGTCAAGGCCGAAGAGTCTGACCCGCGAGGTCCCTTCACGATGGTGATGAGTTCCGTAGGGAAAGGCAAAGTGCTTCTCCCGGCTGGCTCTGAGACCAAAGACTTCTCGGTGGTGGTCGTGAGTAGCTCAAGTTTGGTCAGCAACCAATTTTTTGATGCCGCCTTCCCGCTCAATCGCGACTTAGCACTCAACGCCGTATCATCTTTGGCGAAAGACACGGACCTCATTACCGTTCGCCCCAAAGAACCCAAAGGCACTCGGTTGGTGATCACTCGAACTAATCTGTTGATCGTCATATTGGCGTTTTTCATCCCGCTACCCCTGTTGATGTTTGGTAGTGGCTTTGTCGTTTGGCTCAGACGGAGAGGTGCATGAAGCGATTTGGTTCCACTTATATCTTTGCTGGTCTTGTCGCAGCGCTTGCCGGCTACGCCTATTTTTTTGAGTACAAAAAGGGAGCCGAGGACGAAAAGAAAAAGGAAGAATCGGCCAAACTCTTTTCGCTCCAGCAAGAGTCGGTTCAGGCGCTGGAAGTTGAATCAAAAGGCCAATCCATTCGATTGGTGAAAGCTAAAGGAGGTTCGTCAACGGTTCCTGAGGCGGTCCAGTGGCGGATGGAAAAACCTCTCTCTGACTATGCCGACATCTATGCAGTGAATTCGCTTTTATCCATGCTATCGACCGAAAAATCCGAAGAAACCATTGCCGAGGGAGCTGAAGCGGACTTTGCAACTTTCGGTCTCAATAACCCGCTTGGCAAAATTCGATTTTTTCAGGAGGACAGTGGGCAGCTCAAATCTGGGACACTCATTGTGAGTAGCGAATCGGCCTTAGGAGGGCGCCGCTATGCCGCTCGTGAAGGCGAGAGTAAAGTTCTTTTAGTTGGGTATGGTCCGGAGAGTCAGGTCAACAAAACTCCTGAAGATTTTCGATCCAAAAAACTTTTTCATGGAGTGGTCAACGATATCGAAAGGGTGACGGTCTCTTCTCAAAAAGAGGGGGGGAAGACAATTTTGAAACTCGAAAAGGATAAAGACCAGTGGTTTCTCCGTGAGCCCATAAAGTTGTCTGCGGAAAATGGCCAGGTCACAAGCTTTCTGAATCAAATCGAGGGCCTTTCAGGCACGGCAATTGTTTCAAATTCAGCTGACCCGAAAACATCAACCGGTCGAGAAGAACTTAAAAAAAGACTCCTGGCCACTCCAGCTCTGCGTTTAGACCTTACCACCAAGGGCGCTTCGAATCTGACCTTGGAGTTTGGAGCCGCTCGTGACGGCAAAACTTACGCCAAAACGTCTGACCGTGCCGCCATCCTGGAGTTCCCAAGTACGGCAACCGATGCCCTTTTAAAGGGCCCTGATGATTTTCGGGATCGTCGTGGACCGTTTCGCTTCGACGCTTCTCGCGTGAGTCAAATCCGCGTGCACTCGGCTTTGACCACAATCGAAGTCAAAAAGGATACAAAGGGTTGGCAACTGGCCACTCCGGTTGAAGGTCAGCAGCTGGATGCGGAACAAGTGGAGACGCTACTCACTCGATTGCAGGAGCTTGAAGTAGTCCACTTTTTAGGAACCGACAAAAACCTCAAGTTAGTCCCGACCAAGGGTGAGGTGGTCCTTAAAGATTCTGAGGGGAAACTGGTCTTCTCCGTGGCTTGGACTGAAAGCTCCCAAAGTCAGATGAAACGCAAAAACCAGGCGAGTTTAACCGGCAACTTGATGTTAGCCAAATCCAGCCAGAGCGAAGAATGGCTTCAGGTTGACTCCGCAAAACTGGCAAGCCTTCCCATGCAGACGCTGTTGGTGGTGCCGACTCCTGGAAACGCCCAGAGCACTGAGAACAAAAAATGAAGTCCTATCAGACACAGTCGCCGATTCGAGTGGATCTGGCCGGTGGAACTTTGGATTTTTGGCCTCTTTACTCCTTTTTAGGGCCCTGCACGACCACCAACATCGCCGTCAATTTGTTTACTCAGGTGGTGCTCACCCCACGCTCCGATCAACAAATTGAAATCGACATTCAGGACTTGAGCTTTAAGAGGAGCTACGTCGATAAAAACGACTTCCTTAGCAGTCGGGATCCCGAGACTGTTTTGGTACGAGCTCACGTGGACTACTGGGCTCCTCGACAGGGGTTCTCCCTAGAGACCCGTAGCCAAAGCCCCGTCGGCGGTGGGCTGGGAGGAAGCTCCTCTCTCACCATCAGTTTGATCAAAGCTTTTTCGCAGTGGTTGACGTGTCCACTTTGCGACGAGGACATGGTTCGGCTCGCTTCCAACATTGAGGCCCGGGTCCTTAACGTCCCGACTGGCACCCAGGACTATTATCCGGCTCTTTACGGTGGGCTGAACGTGATCGATTACCTTCCAGCTCGAGTCCAATGGCAGGTACGGCCTATCTCCCATCAAGGTTTCAGTGAAGCCTGGAGCCAGTCAGCAATTTTGGTTTATACCGGCCAGCCACATCAGTCGGGGCTTAACAATTGGGCGGTCTACAAAGCTGCCGTCGAGCGCGACGAGCGCACTCTCACCCATCTTAAAAGATTGCAGGTTGTGGCCGCGCAAATGCGGGAGTGCGTTGTAAGTGGCAAGTGGAACGAACTTCCAGAACTCTTCAATGCCGAGTACGAAGCTCGCGTCGGACTCAGCGAACACTTTGCAAGCCCCACCATACACAGTCTACGGTCGGTCGCTCTACGAGCAAACGCCAGAGCTGTCAAAATATGTGGCGCAGGTGGGGGTGGATGTGTTCTGGTTTGGGCATCTCCCGAGACGCGAGCAAAGGTTGAGGAAGCATGCGAAAGCGAAGGATTTCAGGTACTCAAAAAAGTCAGTCCCGTCGGCGTGCTACCCAGGTGGGATCAACCTCCCGTCGCAGAGCCCAGCTCAAGCCTCCGCGTCTAAGTGCACAGGGTAAGTCCCGGAGCGACGCCGCTCACCGCTTTGTGGGCGTGTCGCTTTCTGGTGGCAAAAACGATCGAACCGCCGTCGCAGTCCTCGAATTTTTTCAAAAGGGTAGCAAAGGGCCGGGACAGCTCTTTTTGTCCCATCTCTATGACCATGTCCGAGCGGAAGACGAAGCCACGGCCGACACGGTCTTACTCGAATTGCTCAATCATGTTCACGGGAACTCCGAATTGATCGGGGTCGACGCGCCCCTCACTCGCCCCTTGTGTTCCCCGTGCGCTGAACCCTGCGACGCCTTTGAGAGGTGTACGAGACCTCATGTTCAATGGATGATCTCGCTCTACAAATCAAGACGCGAGAAAAAGAATACACTGCGAATTTTTTCGCCCTACACCGAGCGCGCCGTCGAGCAGTATTTCAACGCTCAGTTTGAACCCGACATTCACATCCAGGCTTGCCTGGGCAGCAATTTGGCCCCGCTCACGGCCCGAATGGGGTATCTTAGGCCAAGAATCAAATCGTCTTTGGTCGAGGTGCTTGTTCGGGTTTCGGTGCTCCGATTGGGTCTCCGCTTGCGACTCTCTCGAAAGCATCTCTTAAGTTATCGAAACTCCCTTGGAGGAGAGGAGTCGAGAGCCTTTATCTTGCGTGCCCTTTCGGATCGAAAGCTCATCTTTTTGTACGAGCAGGACATCCAAAAAATGATTGAACACCCAGCGTCCTTTGAGGCGCTGTTTTGCGCTCTCACCGCAAAGCTCTGGTGGAGCGGCGAATGTGAGTTACCCCCGCAGGGATTTCCTCGCGGAGAGGGATGGGTGGCGGTACCTGCACTCTAGCTGCTATCGCTACTTTCAGATCAACTAAACAAGGTTACTAAATAGCTCGAAACTGAATGCGAATGACCTTTTCATCGTGATAGGTGACTAGGCCGACTCGACCCTTGACGGGCTTCACTTTGCGGCACTCCGCCATCACCACGTCAAATCGATCTCCCACCGAAAGATTTCGTCGTGCACTCAAACTTTGGTGAGCCACATGCAGGGCCGCTTCCTGTTGCTCGAGCGGCGAAAGCTCCCGCCCGCGAGAACGACGCACAATTCCGTAGGCGCCCACAAACTCACGCAAATGAAACCACAAGTCCCAAGGTTGAGCCTTTCGTAGCAAAGCAAGGTTGTCCTCGGCGGACTTACCCACATAAAGGATTAAATCTTCCGCAATATCCACACGTCGGGCCCGAGGCCCCTTGTCGGTTTGTGTTTCGACAAACTTCATGGGTGCTAAAGGTTTCGAAACGACGTTCTCGGAGTTTGATTCATCCAGTGCATTCATCTTGTCGAGCCGAAGTCGTAGCTCTTCGATACGGGTCTTACACCGCTCCACCTTTCGAAGATTATTCCGATAGGATTCAAAACACGCCTTTAGGTTTTCAGCGAACGACAAATCCTTTTTGATCCACTTCGTCCACTCATCTGGCACCTCAATAGGCACTTCTCCCTGGCCCTTTAACCATTCTCCTGCTTCAAGCCAACGAGCTTCGGTCAATCTCGATAAATCCTCGTTAGCCAAGTGAAGTTTTTTTTCCAGAGCCACCTTTTCGTGAGCGATGGATTTGGGACCGTTCTGCCTCGAGGTTGTCCGTGAGGGCGAGCGCATTCGCGAAAGCCAGCGACTCGCGCGCTCCTCGGGAGAAAGGACTTCCTCTTGAGTGTCCGTTCCAGCCAAAGGCGGCTGGGGAGCATCTGACGGAAGAGGTTGGGGCTTTGCCCAAGAGATAGTCTTTTCTACGCCATCCCGCACTGCCGAAACCAATACATTTACGGCGTGGGGCACAACGACAAACGTCAAGACCGTCGGGGCCTCAGCTCCAAGCCGAACTTCCATAACTCGGCCCAAGGAAGCAACTCTTCTGACCGCAGTACCTCGGCGACCCACTCCATGCGCCTTTAAAAACAATCCCACGGGATTGGGCTTCGACTCGGGAACCTCCACCTCCTCTGGAACAAGTAAAAACTGAGGGGCCACCGCCAGGGTATCAAAGACCAAACTCCAGGTTTCTCCACGATTATGAAACGACATAATTAATAACTGTTTGCTGGTTCGAACCCGCTGTAGCTGAGCTCCTTCAAGCGCTGATCGAAACTCTTCTAGTCCCCGGTCGAGGTCCTCAGCCGACATCGGCCTTAATCGTGTGTCGCGATGATCCATAACAAAATGATACTTTAGACCTTCGCCCAAAGCCTGATAAAAAATTAATATTACCTACCGATAACGCCATCGTGAAAGCTCGCTTACGGACAGAACAGTTACTTTTGGAGTCAGTCAAAGAAGTGCTTCTGGAAGGCCCGGAGGGTGAGACCTTCGAAGAAGCCGCAAGCCGCGCCACCCAACGTTGTATCGAAGCTTGGGTGAAAGCGCTCTATGCCGTACCCCAAGTTTCAAAAAAGGAACTCGAATCCGAAATCGATGAGATGGTTCGCTCCACGATTCGAAAAAAGACCTACGGAATCACAAGCCTCGAAGAATACCGACGCGCTCGCCGAAAAAGGGTGGGCTCGCCGTAACGTCGAATTCATGGGGGCACCGCAAGTGATACGCTGATCAACCAGGCTTCGTCTCACTGCTGAAGACTTTGGAACTGTCGTATAAGATCATCGGCAGCTTGGCCGTTTTCAGGCTGTAGCTGCTGGATCGACCTTAGAATTCCTTCCAGTTCGACCATTCTCTTAGTCTCCGTATCACTCAGAGTCGGTTTTTGCTGCGTACCTTTCAACTCGGCCAGCTCTGAAAACATGTGTTTGTGACGCTCTACTCTAAATGGGTTCACTTTTCTCGAATCAGTATGGATGCGATTAATCAGAATCGCTTGCGTGTCCATCAATTGTTGCTTTTTTTTTGGGCTTCTGGGGAGCCACCAAAGAAGCTCGAGACACCTGACGCGATTTTCTTCCCAAATTCTTGATGAGCCTTTACCCAGAATGCGAGAAGGGAATCAGATTTCCCCGTTGCGTTAGGGCTACCGTTACTCTGTGGACTGCCGCCGGCTGGTGCCGCCGGCGTCGAGCTCGAGGGGTTAGGGGCAACGGTGTTTGTCGTAGGTCTTACGGCGGGGCGCGCGGAAGGCTGACTTGATCCTGAATTGCTTGGCTTGTTAACGATCGTTCCAGCTGCGGGTACTAATCCCTGCGGTCTCACGAAAGTATCGGCGGCCCCTGTACCACTTGCGGCGACAGGTTTGACCGCATCGATCTTCTTGGCATCGACTGGAGCGGTCGAAGTGGCTTGGGGAGCGGCGGAGCCCTCGGGTTTCTTAGGCTGATCAGGGGTTGTTTGACCATTGTTTGTAGAAGCCCCAGGGGTTCCAGTTACTGCGGTCGCACCATTGGGGGCAGTAGTCTTTTGAGGTTCAGTTCCACTTGTTGTTCCGGCGGCGGGCTTTTTAGACTCCGCTTCGCCAGCGCCCGCAGCTTCTTTCGATGGAGCACAAGCGCCTGCGTCCTCGTCAGTTTTGATGCTGTCCACGCTAGCATCAGACTTCGAAGCCAAGACTCCCACTAACTTCGGATCTTGATCGGCCGATCCAAATTGAAGAGTCAAAGTACTCGAATTGGCAGGAGCGTCCTTTCCAGCCGAAGCACTCAAGGTCAAAGTCGCCATGCTGATCTTCAAACCTGTCGCAGCATTAGGGATCTCGGCGGGACTAGACTGCAGCTGATTGGCTGCGGTCGAAACAAGCTTTGTACCAAATAGTCGGGATGAAATTTGACCATAAGTCGTGATCGAATAAGAAGACTGGACTTCTTCGGCTGCAACCGCAGCTGAGGTCTCAATCGCTCGAACATTGTCCGCGCCGAACACATAGTTCTTCACGGTCGCAAATTTTTCACACTGAGCCGCGACACCAGGATTCTTAATCTCCTGGGGAACAATTTTTACTGGATAGAGGAACGAAACCAAACCGACCGTGAATTTCTTGTCCGATGATTGCACAACCGCTGCGATTCCCTGGCATTGTTTATCTAAACACCTGGCCACAACAGTGCCTACAGGTGCCGGCGCGCCGGTGGCCATCAAATTCACTGGGTTTACTTTTTTCGTGTCGGCAGGCTGAGCCTCCACAACAGTCTCTAAAATATTGTCTGCAGCTCGAATCTTAAATTGATTCGGTTTTGCAAGACCGCCCTCGCGTAAAACAGACAAAGTCTTATTCCCCGCTGTAGCCTGACCGGCGATGATTTCCGCGACAGTTTTGGAGAGGGTTGCTCCTCCGAGATCGTCTTTCAGGATCTGATTCAAGCCCGCCTCAGCCCTTACGATATCAGCCTCAACCGCGGCAAGGCCCACGGGCCGCATCGCCTTGTCTCCACTTTTGGTCATGACTAACTTGGCGGCTGTGACATCGGATGGTACCGACCACGCATTGGCCTCGCCTCCAACTGTTGCGTCGGGCGCAGGATTGGTGCCGCGACCAGCATTCGTGGAGCCTCCGGCACCGGCGCCTCCACCCGGGATTCCACCTTTATTGGTGGCGTCCGTGGCCGCAGTGTCCACCTTGGGATTTTGGGGTCTCTGCCGCGTGCCGCAGCTTACAAGCAACCCAACCGTGGCCAAAAAAACGACTATTCTAGCAGCCTGTTTACCGTACATGATCCTAACCTCCCAAATACGAGCCGCGCCGAAGCCCAAGGCCCCTTCACAACAGGAGCCACGGCCTTTCAAGCACGAGGTCATTTCTCTCGGGCGCAAACAAGCAAGCCGCGGACCATTACTTTTTTACTCGAGAAACAAATAAACGCGCTTTGGGAAACGAGTTTATCGACAGTTACGCCTTATTTTGTCACTCAACACCCTAGCCCCATCACCTTCCCAAGATCCGGCGCAGACTCCAGGATTTTGCAAACACGAAAGCTCCTAAAATCGCAACACTCGGTCCCGTGGCCCAATCTAGAAAAATCGAAAGAGCCAGGCCACCAGACGCGATGCCGGCTCCTAGCAAAAGCGCCAAAACAAAATGTGTCTTGAGGCTTCGGCTCCAGTGGCTTGAAACCACAGCGGGCACCGTTAAAAGAGTGGTCATCAAGATCACTCCGGTCACACGCAAACCCGAAGTGACCACCAAACCGAGCAAGGCCATAAGCTCGGCGGACCTTCGACCCACCGGCACGCCACGAGCCAACGCCAAGTCTGGATTGAGCGAAATCAAAACAAGGTCTTTCCATCGGCACCATAAATACCCAGCTACCGCGATCCCCACCGCAGCGATCACCCAAAAGTCGAAGTCCGTCACCAAGAGCAAATCTCCCAGAGCCAGGTTCATTAACGCGTGAGAGGGAAGCCCCATCGTCGAGACCCACACGATGCCCACTCCAAATAACCCCGAGTAGAGGATCGGAAGAAAATTAGCGACATCTCCGCGACCGCGCTTTTCAAGCCAACTCAAGTAGAGGCCAAAAATCACACCAAACGGAACCAAAACCAGGGCCGTGGGGAAGTTCCTCGTTGCCGCAAGCGCCGCCACCGGAAGAGACGCGTGGGCCAAGGCGTCAGCAAAAAGCCCCAAACGCCGCCAAACCAAAAAACTCCCCACCGCACCGGCCAGCGCCCCCACTCCCAACGCGCACAAAAGTGGCCACCCGTATAAGCTCACTTTTTTCCCGCCAAAACGTGGGAGTGATCGTGAATATGGGCCGAGTCCCCATAAAGTTGATGAAGACAACTGTGAAACTGAGGGCTTGCGGGGCTTCCATCATAGAGGAGCTCACTTCCCATGCATATCACACGATGTGCTCGCGAAGTGACCGCCGTGATATCATGAGTGATCATCACCACCAGGGCGCCCGCAGCCACACGCTCTGCAAGACCTCGATACGCTTGTTCCTGAGCCGCCACATCTAAACCCTCAAGGCCCTCATCAAGCACAATCACACGAGGGCGTCCGTGAATGGCCATCGCTAAAAATAGCTTTTGGAGGGTCCCCCCGGAAAGTGTATGGACCGACCGGTCCAGCAAACCCGTCAAGATGCCTGAGGCCTCAAGCCAACCTTCGACTCGATCGGCTTCGATGCCCTGTAAATCCAAAAACTCCCTTAGAGTGCAAGGGACATCGGCGTTAAGCCTTGCACGCTGCGGAATGTATGAGACGGCTTCTTTCCCCTGCGGCCAAGCGACCTCGCCAGACTTAAAACTCAAAAGACCCAGAACTCCCCTCACAAAAGTACTTTTACCCACCCCGTTGGGCCCAATCAGGGCCACAAACTCCCCAGCACCCAACTGCAAAGAGAACGGCCCAACACGGTGACCTCCGCCGTAGTCGACGACCAAGCTTGTGGCCCTCAACACCGGGGTTCCAGGTAGCCAATTTGAAATCATTTCCACGGGCTAACACGTGGCGCAATCCATCTCAACTTTTTTTCCGACAAAAACCAGCAAGGTTGGCCGAGGCCTCCTTCTTTGCTACACCCTTGTCGGGCAAATGAGTAATTGGGGGGACCATTCCGATGTTACAAAACCACCTGACCGGCAAGTTGAGCTTTAAGCTACATCGCCACTTTTTTGACTTCCAGATTTCGCGTTTACTCATGGCGCTTTTAGTTGCAACCGCAAGCCTGAGCTCGCTTGTGGCCTGCACCGGTCCTCGAAGCGAGGTGGGCACTGAGGAAAACCCTCTCAAACTTTTTTTCGTACCATCTGTTGATGCCAACTTGCTAAGCGACCGCGCCAAGGTCGTTCAAGAATACCTCGAAAAAAAGACACCCTATAAATATAAAGTTTCGGTCCCGAGCAGCTTCATCGCCGTGGTTGAAGCCTTTGGCACCAAGCGGGCCGATATTGCGGCCCTCAATACATTTGGCTACATCTTGGCGCACGAGCGCTTTGGTACCGAAGCCCTTATCAAGGTCGTAAGATTTGGACAAGACACCTACAAGGCCCAGGTGATTGCACGGGCTGACGGCAAAGTTCAAAAGCTTGCGGACATCCAAGGTAAGCGATTCGCATTTGTCGATCCCGCCTCCACCTCAGGCTACTTGCTCCCTGCAAAAATGTTTCTAGATAAGGGCATCAAGCCCTCTGAGACTGTCTTTGCACAAAAACACGACAACGTGGTGACCATGGTCTATCAAGGCCAAGTCGACGCGGGAGCTACTTTTTACTCACCTCCCGAAGAGGGCAAAATTCAAGATGCCCGGCGCCTGGTCAAGACCCAGTTCCCAGACGTGGAACAAAAAATCAAAATTGTGGAGCTCACGGAATCGATTCCCAACGATCCCATTGTCTTTCGAAAAGACTTACCTGCAGAAATCAAGACCGCCGTGGTCAATGCCCTTATGGAATTTGTAAAGGACGAGAAGGGGCGTGAAACTTTTCATGATTTGTACGGAGTCACCGCGCTCGCTTCCGCATCAGATAAAGATTATGACGGAGTCCGCATGATGCTCACTAAACTCGGTAAAACAGCCACCGAGTTCATGAAAAAGTAGAAGTTCATGATTGCAGGACAACAACCTGAAAATCGAGTGTCAGCTCAGACCTCCACGATCCTGAATGTAACCGGGCTCACCAAGGAGTTTAACAATGGCGTGCGCGCCTTAAAGAACGTGTCCTTTGAGGTGAAGCGAGGGGAATTCTTAATTGTCATCGGACTCAGTGGCTCTGGAAAGTCGACGCTGCTTCGGTGCCTCAACCACATGCATGAACCGACCTCCGGTCAAATTCTGTTTCAGGGGAAGGACATCTCACAAGTTACAGGAGCGCAAGCTCGTGAACTTCGAACGCGAATGGCTATGATTTTTCAGCACTTTAATCTCATCGCCAGACACTCGGTCCTCAGCAACGTCTTGATGGGTGCTTTAAACCGAACTGGTTTGGTCTCAAGCATGTTGGGGCGCTTCCCGAAAGCTGAGGTCGAAAGGGCCTATGAGTTTCTCTCGTTGGTTGGAATTCGCGACAAGGCGCACGTGCGAGCCGACCAACTTTCAGGTGGGCAACAGCAGAGAGTGGCCATCGCGAGAGCTCTTTTACAGGGCCCGGAAGTACTGCTTGCGGACGAGCCTGTGGCGTCTCTGGATCCAGCAACCTGTCACACCGTAATGGATTACCTTGAGAAGGTGAATCGCGAACTAGGGATCACGGTAATTTGCAACCTTCACTTTTTAAGTTTAGTGCGTCGTTACGGCACACGGGTCATTGCTCTTAAGGCTGGGGAGGTCGTCTACAATGGAGCTCCAAACCACATCGACGAACAGTGGTTCCAACGCATTTACGGCGAGTCAGCACGAGAAGTCCATGTCAACTAACGACGTTGAAACTCACAGCCCGACTCCAAGCGTCGCGAAGCAAGGTCATTCCAATCCCCTTTCGCTCTCGTGGGCTCGCCGCATACGCTCGACTGTTTTGGATGCAAGTACCTTTGGATTTCTGTTGGCGGTAGTTTTTCACCTGGTCTTAAAACCACAGGCGGACTCTTACAGAAACATGCAGTGGCTTTTGACTCTCACTGTAGCACTTGCATTTTCGGGTTCCATTCTCTCTTTGGCCTTAGCAAGGTTTCGAGTGGCCACCTTAGGGCACATCGTTTTTGCCCCCCCGTACGCGAGTTCCGAACCACGCCCATTCTTTAAAACCTTTTGGGGTTGGCAAACTTTTACGGCCTTCATTGTGGCGCTCGGTACGGGCCTGAGCGTGACCGAATTTAGTTTTTATGAACTCTTTTCCGAAGAAGGTTTTGCGGGAGCCGCCCGTATATTTTCTGCGCTGACAAATCCCGAGTTCACATTAATGCCTATTGCTCTCTCGGCTATATTTGAAACCATTTTCATCGCGTTCACCGCAACTTCTCTTGCTGTACCAATAGCTTTTGTTTTGGCTTTTCTTTGTGCCCGCAATCTCATGGGTAAGCATTCGGTGACTTTTGCCGTCTATGGTGTCCTACGCACATTCTTAAATGTTACGCGATCCATTGAACCCCTCATTTGGGCCATTATTTTTTCGGTTTGGGTGGGTATCGGCCCGTTTGCAGGAATGTTGGCCTTGCTTCTCCACTCGGTCGTGTCTTTAACCAAGCAGTACTCCGAGATGATTGAGTCTGTAAGTGAAGGTCCAATTGAGGGCATCCTTGCGACTGGGGCCTCGCCCATTCAAGTGATTTGGTTTGCAATTGTGCCCCAGGTGGTGCTCCCCTACGTAAGCTTTACGATTTATCGATGGGACATCAACGTGCGCATGGCCACTGTGATTGGCCTTGTGGGCGGCGGCGGAATCGGTACAATGCTGATCCAGTATCAGGGGCAGGCTATGTGGCGAGAGGTCGGTTGTCTGGTGCTCGTGATCGCCGCAGTCGTCTGGCTCATGGACACCGCGTCGGCCTATTTACGAGAAGCCCTCAAGTAAACCCGGCTCTTCACCAACCCAGGATGTAAGCGAACATCAAGGGCGCCACAATCGAGGCGTCGGACTCGATCACAAATTTGGGAGTTTCCACTCCAAGCTTACCCCAAGTGATTTTTTCGTTCGGTACAGCGCCTGAATATCCCCCATAGGAGGTCGTGCTGTCGCTGATCTGGCAAAAGTATCCCCAGACCTTGATGTCATCTCGCTCAAGATCCTGGCTTAACATCGGAACCACACAGATTGGAAAGTCGCCGGCAATTCCCCCGCCGATTTGAAAAAATCCAATCGAGGATTTTTCCGTCGTCTTGAGATACCAGTCAGCTAACATGGTCATATACTCAATGCCAGTTCGGACCGTGTGGACATTACGAATGGTCTTTTTCAAAATGTGACCGGCAAAAATGTTCCCCAGGGTTGAATCTTCCCAACCCGGAACAATGATCGGCAGATTTTTTTCAGCAGCCGCAAGCAACCAAGAGTTCTTCGGATCGATCTGGTAGAACGACTTGAGCTTTCCGCTCAGCAAAATTCGATAAAAAAATTCGTGAGGGAAATATCGGCTTCCTTCACGATCGGCCGTTCGCCACTCCTCTAAAATTGCTCCTTCAATTCGACGGATTGCTTCACCCTCTGGAATACAGGTGTCAGTCACGCGGTTGAGATGTTCATTGAGCAATGCCATTTCGTCCTGAGGAGTAAGGTCGCGGTAATTTGGAATCGTTCGATAATGTTCGTGCGCCACCAAATTAAAGACGTCCTCTTCTAAATTTGCACCGGTGCATGTGATCGCATGGACCTTACCCTGGCGAATCATCTCGGCAAGACTCAGTCCGAGCTCAGCGGTACTCATCGCACCCGCAAGCGTGACCATCATCTTGCCTCCCGCTCGCAGATGCTCACGGTAAGCTTCGGAAGCCTGCTTAAGTGCTGCCGCATTAAAATGCCGGTAGTGATGGCGAATAAAATCTGAAACTGGCGAAACGCCGCTCGACGATGGGTTGGATGGGGTCAAATGAAACCTCCCGGGAGTGCATTTTACTTTTGCACTCCAGGAGCTATCAGGTTTGAATCACACATTCAATCAGGCTGCGCGATTTTGATGGTCAAGATCTGGATTGACCACCACTTCTGCCCCCGAATCGCCTTGAGGCTTTGATTCGGGGGCGTCCGAATGGTTCTTCAGCTGTTCAACCACGGTTTGGTTTGGTTCAGTGCCCGCAAATACAGCGCCACCCAAAAGGGCCTTGCAGATAGGCCCGTGGATCGCCTCTTCAAAAAACGGCATCGGAGGTGCCTTCGCCGCCGACGTGGCAGAGCCCACACCTGAAATGATTTCGATAGCTTTCGCGGGCGAGCACACGGGTTGGCCCATCGTAACTCGTGTCAAGTCATCAAATGCGTCGGCAAACGCAAGGATTTTGGCAAAGGGGTGGATCTCGTGTGACTTAAGGCCGTTAGGAAAACCCGAGCCATCGGGGAGCTCATGGTGGTGCAAAATCATCTTTTGCACGCTCGCAGACATCGGCATTCGTCTCTTGGTCAGTACATCCATCGAGTAGTAGGGATGAATTCGATACTCCGAGAGCTCCTCAGGCGAAAGCTCACCCTCAGGTTTTACGGCGACAACAAACGGGAGCACGCTTAAGCCCACGTCATGCAGCAGAGCACCTAAACCTAAGGACTCCAAATCTTCCACACCGAGTATGGCGCCAAAGACAACTGAGTAAGCGGCGCAGTTTACGACGTGCGAGTAATTCGACTTAGGCTGCCCCCCGAAGCTCTGCAAAAATTGTTTGAGATTCCTTCCCGGATGAATTTGTGACGTAAACTCGCGCGCAATCGCCCGAGTGTTCTCGACCAACTGCCGGGCTTCCTCGTCAGATTGAGGCTTCGCCGCAAAAATTGCAGAAAACACTTTTCGAGCCTCGTCCTTCAGACGACTCGCTCGCTGAGCTGGCGAA
>FRDC01003936.1_pt1 | contig 40560 bp, 49 predicted proteins | sample 1106171 | NCBI WGS metagenome assembly FRDC01 (sample SAMEA3930566, study PRJEB13176) | freshwater metagenome | biome: Drinking water system; feature: drinking water; material: water | place: Singapore | collected 2014-12-20 | reverse complement strand
GGTTCGGGCTTCGCGCGCATTTCTCGCGAAAATCAAGAAAAAAAGTGGGCATACTACTACCAGGGGAGTGGCCGGGAGGCCGCTCGGAATGATTTCACGACTCTTTTTTGGAGGTGAGTGAGTGGCCAAGAAAACGAAACAGTCGGCGGGGAGTGACCTTTCGCACATCGCCGAGGGACTGCGAGCGCTGGCGGTACCGATCGCTGAGATTGTGCCCGATCCGGCGAATGCGCGGGTGCATGACGAGAAAAATCTGGCCGCGATTAAGGCGAGTTTGCGCCGCTTTGGGCAGGTCTCTCCGCTCATCGTGGAGGATGGCACCAATGTGTTGCGGGCGGGGCATGGGAGGTTGCTCGCGGCGCAGCAGCTCTATGCAGAGGGGCACGATCAGTGGTCGCAGATGGCAGTACTGCGGGCGAAGTGGGATCCGTCTACGGGCACAGCGTTCGCGATCGCAGACAATCGATCGGCGGAACTTGCCGAGTGGGATAAGGCGGCGCTCGAAGCGCAGTTGCGAAATCTGGATGTGGAAGATGAGGACCTCGAACAGATGTTTGCTGATCTCGCAGAGGATCTTGAGCTCGTGGTCGATCTTGATGACGTCGACGCGGGGGACGATGATGATCGCGAAATTCCGGAGCGTTTTCAGATCATGATCACGTGTGCTGACGAAAATCATCAGAAAGAATTGCTCGCAGAATTCGAGCGGAGGGCGTTAGAATGCCGCGCGCTGACGTCGTAGTGTCCACGCCAATTGCCCGCAGCGTGCGGGTGAAACAACTGGAGGGGATGTTTGATCTGACTGCGGGAAAAAAGTCAGAGCAAAAATGGAGTGTCAATCTGCCGTTGGAGGAACGGAAGGACTGGCAGATAGGACTGATCTACGGACCAAGTGGCTGTGGAAAATCAACGATTGCACGCCAATTGTTTGGTGACGCGATTGTCACCGGATATGGGTGGCACGATGATCGCGCATTGATCGACGATTTTTCGGAATCACTGGGGATCAAAGACATCACACAGGCGTTGAGTTCTGTGGGTTTTTCTTCGCCGCCGGCGTGGTTGCGGCCGTTCAATCGGCTGTCAAACGGCGAGCAGTTTCGGGCGACGGTTGCTCGGGCGTTGGTCGAGGAAAAAAGCCCTGTTTTGATTGACGAATTTACGTCAGTGGTGGATAGAACAGTGGCCAGGATCGGGTCGGCTGCTGTTGCAAAAGCGGTGCGAAAACAGCCGGGAAAACAATTCATCGCCGTGAGTTGCCACGACGATATCGTCGACTGGTTGCAGCCTGATTGGACATATCAGCCAGCGACGGGCGAATTCACTTGGAGGTGTCTTCAGCGACGTCCAGAAATCAAGCTCCGCATTCACCGGGCACCTCAAGCAGCTTGGCGGATCTTTCGCCACCATCACTATTTAGACGCCAAGCTTTCACCGCAGGCAGTTTGTTTTGTCGGCTTCGTAGAAAAGCGGCCAGCTGCGTTTGTTGCGGTGATTAATTCAGTTCATCCATCTGGTAAAATTCATCGCGAACATCGCTGTGTTTGCCTGCCCGATTTTCAGGGAGTTGGGATTGGGAACGCGATGAGTGAATATGTCGCGTCTCTGTATGTGGGGATCGGATCCTACACGAGTGTGACGGGGCATCCCGGAATGATAGCTCACAGGCTGCGGTCTAGACTGTGGAAAAACACAAAAAAAATGACTCAGCTTCCATCAAAGCATTGTGGCATCATGACCGGTAAATCGGTGGCAAACAATCGCCTGACAGCCGGATTCAAATACATGGGAAAGCCGATATCGGCGGCGATTGCAGCGTCAATACGCGACCTCGATTTCACCGCCGTGGTACAATCGCATCCGAATCGCACGATTGATCGCCTGGTGGCGGCCAGTGGTGCGACGTGGTCACAGATGCGTGATTGGTTGCGACGTGAGGTCGTCGCGGGTCGCGTTGTCACTGAGGGGACTGGCCTTGGCCACGATCGCAAGACCTACCGACTCCGCGGCGGATGATGAGCCGCTTGCCCGTCCGTTCGAAATCCCTGATGCCGCCGTCCAACTGGCACGTGTGGCAACAAAAATCGCGATCGACAAAGACAACGGCGCGACGATCGAAGAGCGACTGGGAGCGATTGACCGAGTCATCAAATTGAATGAATTCAACCGCCGACTCGAATCCAGCCGAAAACGACCACCCGCCGTCCGAATTGAACTCAGTGAGTCCGGCGTCGAGCTACTCCGCTCCAATCTCCTTAGCCGACTGGGTGCAACAGGCGACCCCGGAGGAACTGCAAAAACTCGAAGCCTTGATCCAGCCGGCGAAACCAGTGGGCTTGGTGGTCACGACGCTGGGTGAGGTCGCGGAGTGGTTTGGTTTGCAACTGCAAACAGTCAAACAATGGCGAGTCGGCCCGAATGGGTGCCCAGGCGGCGACGGCGTCTATAATTTGCAAGAGATTGCACGTTGGCGAGTACAACAGGGGAAGTCGGGAAACGGGTCAACGTCCGCCAAACAGGAGCTCGAACAGGAAAGTCTCGTCCTAACGAATGCCCGACTGTCGCTCAAACTGCGGAAAGAGGCGGGTGAGCTGGTTTCCCGCGATGCCGCCAAGTCGGCCATTCGCCAGATGTTTGCCAAACTGAAGTCGCAGCTCGAAACATTGACCGAGGTTCTCGCTCCTTTGGTGCCATCCGAGGTCCGCGTGGATTTTCGGCGGGACTGTCGCGAGCGGATTGTGGTGTTTCTCCAGTCGCTCGCCAATTTTCGATTTGATCGGGAGGTGGCACCCACGGAAAACGGCGACGAAAGCGAGGACCATTCTCCCGAGCTCGGCAAAATGGTGGAGAAATGACCACCGGACAGGTTCAACAACGGCATGCCTCACTGGATAACACCAGCGACTTCGCCAGCGTGTGGAGTGAGTTTGAGCCGAAAATCCCGCTGAATTTCCGCGATTGGGCCGCAAAATACGTCGTAACCGACACGGGAAGGCCATATGACGGCCTGTTCTATCCCCAAATCGGCGCATTGGGTGGCCCCGGAAATGCGTATGACGATCACCGCGTTCGCACGATTGTTCTGCAATGGGGGGTTCGCTTGGGCAAAACCTTCTTCGGGTCGTGTTGCTTGCTGAATGCCGCGCATCAGCAGCCGGGGCCGATGATGCTGGCCAGCTCGCGAGAAAAATTGGCCATTGATGTCTGTACGCGGCTGTATGAAATGATTCGCCGCGGGCCGTTGGTTGATTTGCTCGTGCATCCGCCCCATTTGCAGAAACGGGATCTGATCGAATTTGCCGCGGCGAAATGCTACACCGCCTGGGCACGAAGCCCCTCTTCGCTCGCCGACAAAAACATCAAGATTGGCCACGCCAGTGAGGTTGATAAATGGGAGCATCCCTCGACCAGCACGGAGGGGGATCCACTGGATTTGTTTTTCGACCGTTTCAACGACTTTTTGCCGAGCCGCAAGGTGATTGTCGAGGGAACGCCCAGTGTCAAAAACAAATCGCGGGTCGAGCGGCTGCGGTTGGGTGGCACGAATTGTCAGTTTTTTGTCCCGTGTCGGGCGTGCCAGCGGTATCAGGTCTTAGAATTCGGCGATCGCGACACACTCCACGGGATTAAGTGGGATCCTGGTCCAGATGGACGGTCTGATCCGGATATTGCGGCGTCGACGGCTCGCTATGTGTGTCGACATTGTCGCGAAAAACTGCCGAGTGAGGACCGTCCTTGGATGTTGCGGCGGGGTGTGTGGTGTCCCGAGGGAGCCACGGTCGATGATGCGGCAGCGCTCGAGCTGTCTGTCTCGAGCGCTGAAGATTGGCCGAAATGGAATGGTTGGCGAGACGCTGCCTGGATTCGCGGCAAGCCGGTCCGCGACGGAGAAACAGCAAGCTATCACCTGCCGACGCTGTATGCTCAGTCGATTCCCGGTTGGGGAGATTTTGCCCGGAAATTCTTGAGCGTGAAGCGACGTCCACAGAGTCTGCGGGCCTATCGCAATCAATGGGAGGCATTGACCTGGGAGGCCGCGGAACGAAAAACAACATGGGAAATTGTCGGCCAGCGGATCATCAATCCGCATATTGAACGCGACCAAGTGCCGGTCGGAACCGTGTTGCTCACCGCCGGCGTCGACAAACAATTGTCGACCTATCCGTGGATGGTTGTTGCCTGGCTGCCGGACGATCGCTCGCATATTGTCGCCTACGGGATCGCGACGGAGTTGGATCAGATCGAGGCGCAGGTATTGCAACGTTCGTTTTCCGGCTGGGATCAACAGCAGTCATTCATTGTCCGCTTACTGTTGATCGACTCGGGCTACCGGGCCACAAAAGTCTATCCCTGGGTGCGCGGTCGCGCTCGCCGCCGCCGTGTCTTGTCGGCGAAGGGGGCATCAAGTCCACTGGCGACGTATGCCAAGCTCGTGAAAATGTCGGCGAAATCCAGCGCACCAGGACAACGACTCGTGTTGATCGACGGAGCGTCAACGCAGGACTGGGTGGAGCAGGCGATTTCCGCGGAATCACGCGAGCAACCGCGGGCGCTGTCGGTGTTTGCCGGATCGCTCGGCGAACACCAAGATCTCTTGGAGCAAATGCTCAACGACGCCCCGGTTGGGGACGTCGACGCCAAAGGGAATTACCGCGAAAATTGGGAGCGAATCGACACGCAGATTCCCAACGACTACCGCGATACGTACCGTCTAGCGCTTGCCGCAAGGCAGATTTTCACACGCGGCGCTGGCATTTCGTCGCCGAAACCGGCACAATCTGAGCCTGAGTCACCCCGTCACGCACCGGGGTTGACGATCGTGGATCTCTAAGCCGATGGCCAAGCCGAATTTGGTGCCACCCGATGGCATGTCTGACAGTACGGAAGCAAATGCAACAACCTCAGTCGACATGAAGACGGTCGCGCTTAAGCGACCAAAGGCGGTATGCCCAAAGAATCCAAGCCACAAGGGAACGCGGATCTACTCGACGCACGGACGGATTCGCTATTGCCAGTGCAATACCTGTGGAGAGCAGTGGAAAATGGCGGCGGATGCCCCCTCGCCAATCTGCGACTATTTTGACGACATGTGCGAACGGCTGTCTGAGTCACTGAAGACACAGACGATCATCCAGGGGACGCCGTCGGTCGTGCTGTCCGCCAAATCGATCCGCGCTTTGGTCGAGAACCTCAAAACTCTCAGCTCGCGCGTCGCAGAAGAGATTGAATGACGCGGTCGTCAGGCAGGGACCACAACCCAAGCTGACCGCGTAGCGGCAATTGATGATTTCCGATCAGCATTCGCGGATCGCCAAGAACCCAGCAATAGGGGCCTACGGCGAATCCGCGATCGGTCTGTTCCGACAGCAATGGGTGGTACTTTTCCGGGCAACGGCCAATCAGAAACGTATCGAGCAGATCGACGATTGCGATCAGTCGACCACTGACGCGCTGACTTTCCGGCGCTGCGTCCTGCGGTTCACCGTTGTAGTCGTAGGACCATTTCTTGCCGGCGTGAATCACCAATGGACCACGGTAGTCGGTGTTCCAGGAGCGGTTTTCAATCCGCTTTTGGCCGGTCGCAATGAGGCCGGCCCATGGCTGAATGATCGTGAGAACTTTCACTCTTTGTCCTCCCTGCGTGGACGCCCTGGCCGGCGTTGAAACAGCGAAAGTCGACGAATGTCACTCGGGCTAAAGACCCAGTTGCGGCCGATTTTCTGGCCAATTTCGTGCTCGACGGCAAGCCGGCGAATCGTGCGATCATCCATGCCGAGCTGAGCAGCGACATCGACGGAAGGGAGAAGTTTGGCCATAGGGGAGCGTGGTCGAGTGGATGGCGGACAGGAACGACAGTGGGTGGCACTCATTTGTGTGAGCGATCAATCGCCGCGGAAAGTGTGTCGATGTGGGCTCTGAGCTTAGCGGCGGAATCAGGATCAGGCCAATCCTCTCCGCTCATCCAACGGCTGATCGTGCGGAGAGACACGCCGACAACCTCGGCAAACGCCTTGCGGCTGACACGCTGCTCGACCGGCAAATAGCGCCCATCGCTGCCCGTCGATCGCCGCCGCAACAGTTTTTTTGTGGCCACGATCAGCGCTCGAACGTCGCGAGCATCGTCGGCGATATTTCGCCGCCGGCCCTTTTTCCAGTGGCCTTTTTTACGCTCAGTTGTGCTCACGATACCACCCCGCGCACAACCGCAGTGAATGAATCCTGTGTTATCACTCCGAATTCATCGACAGTATCTAGATCGGAATAAAATTGATCTACGCACTCGTCTGGTATTAGGATCTGTTCCTGCTGAAATTCCCGCTGGCGAATCAGAAATGTCTTTCCTTTCTCGCCGTCTACGCCGATCCACCGCAAATGCGCGACAGCAGTTGCCGTTGGGTCGCGTTCGTCAAATATCCGCACCAGCAGCGATTCTCGCTCGGGATTATATGTGTTGACGTACGGGCCATCGTAGACCCCACTCAGCCTAGGATTTGGCAAGTGATGCGGTGTGATGTCTGCATACTTCGGCGTGCCAATTGCGCGGCAGCCGTAACGCATGAAATCGATCACGACAGTAGTGTTCATTGCGGAGTCCAATAGGAGGTGGATCGTGTTTTGGGGCGGGGAGAGACGAGTCACTCAGGGTCTACTACGCCACTGAGACTGACGATATTGCCATCACCATCCGTGGCGACGACGTCATACGCGACAGATCCAGTGTCGGCATCTATGCCGGCACGGACGTACTCCTCTACTGCGTCTTCGAGTTCGTCGACGTCAGTGACGTCGACCAAAAAACGCTCGCCACTGATCTGGTCATAGCACGTGTATGTCATGACCGGCCCATCGTACGCATCGCCTCGGAGGTATCTCCTGCCACACTCCGACTCGGCGACGATCGAGTAGTGATACTCGGACTCGTCGTCTGACAGTCCGTCGCGGACATGGCTGCGCACACCCTCCGCGAGCGTGCACACGCAGGCCGTTAGGCAGAATGGCTGGATATCGTCGTCGTGCTGTGATTGACACATCCATTCGGCGTCCGTGTCAATATGGCAAATATCACACTCGTTGGCTTCGCTCATGGGGCACCTTGAGACAGTGGGCGGAAACAACGACAAACATCATCTCCCACTCCGACCAGCCTGATCAATGTCATCACACACCTCACTTTGTTGATTGGGGCCACCCCACACGGGGTGGCCCAGTGAAAAGAAAAGACTACTTGGCGATCCAGCGATACCGACCATCGGTCGGCAGGCTATTGAGCTTGGGGCAGTCGGTATAGGTGTCGCGTGAGACAACCGCTCCCCCCTGGCGTGTGACCAGCTCCCAGGACGCGTTGCCGATCCGATACAGGTCGCGGGTCAATGGTCCGCCATGGGTACCCGAGTCGCTGGCGATCAGTGTGCGGGTGGCGGCTGTTGCGTTACTCATGACTCTCTCCGTGGGTGAAACTCGAACTAACTGACTCGGTGAAACCAATCGCGTAGTGCGATGGTTGAATAATACCCGATATCGGACAGATTGCAAGCCTCATTTCACCCGTTTTTCGGATTTCCCGGCGGTGAGGAAATCACACCTGTTGCGTCGGTAAAAATCCCGCCGCCAAACCAAAACAGGGGCCCCCTACTTTGGCCTATCGTCGCCAAAACACCGCAAAAAATAGCAAGACGATCTATATAGTCAGCCAGGCAACGGGCAAACTCTCGCGCATGGCTACCGCCGCCGAGCTACTGACCCAGACCAACGCCGCAATCGAGGGCCTCCTGACTGCCCTCGCCGGCGTAAATATCGAGGAATACGCCCTCCCTGATGGCCGGCGAATTCGGCGTGCTGACTTCGCGCGCACACTCGACTCTCTGCGATCGCTCCGCACAGAGCTGCAACGCGAGGCGGCGGCCGCTGCTCGTGGTGGTCGAGTCAGACTCGGCAAGGTTGGCCGCCCCCAGTGATTTCGTGCCACCCATCGACACTGTAGCTCACTGACACAGAAAACACACAGCCCGCAATGCCGACACCCCAACGCCAACAACCGCCTGTGATGAGCCGTTTCCTGCGTGGCCTCACACAGTGGGCGCGATCGCTCTGGATGGCATCGGCGAATGATTCGGCAAGTGCCTCAGATAGCCCGTGGGATCGCGGCACATCCTGGAAACCTGCCTACGACGCGGCGGATCGCGGCCGTCTGTTTGCCGATTGGGATCCTGGTATTTCTGGTCCCAACGCCATTCATCGGCGTGAAGGCAAAACACTCCTCGCGCGGCTGCGTGACCTTGATCGCAACAATCCTCACGCCGTTTCGGCGGTCAATGCGTATTTGCGCAACGTGTTGGCCAGCGGCATCACCCCCAAAGCCGACCTGGAAGACACTGAGCTACGGTCGACCTGGGAAGACGAATGGGAACACTGGGCGGGTGTCGTTCCCGGCAGCCGTTTTCATTGCGACGTCGCAGGTCGTGCCACCCTTTACGATCTCGTCGAAACGATCCTCAAAGAAGTCTTGATTGGCGGCGGCTGTCTCGTGGTCTTTTCGAGTCAGCCACTCGGCGAAGATGGTCGACGGTTGCCTCTGGCCCTGGAAATCATCCCCGAAGAGCGCATCGCCGACGAGCACGACCGCGCCAGTCTCGGCCCGTGGATAAACGGCGACAACGGCAATCCGATTGTCCGCGGCATCGAAATTGACAAAAAGACAAGCAAACACGTCGCCTATCACGTCAAGGCGGCGGCGGTCAATGACGACACGACCAGTTCGCTCGAAATTGTCAGAATTCCCGCGTCACAATGCCGGTATTTGGCATTTCATAAACAGGTCGGCGAAGTCCGCGGCACGTCTCTTTTTGTGCCCGCAACCGTCTGGATGCGGCGTCTCGGAACGTACGTCGATAGCGAGATGGTTGCCGCCAACATGAAATCGCAATGGGCATTTGCGATCACAGCGAGTGACGACAGTCCCGACGTCGAGGTGTCGTTGCATGGTGACGATTCGTCGCCACTGACGGACGTCAACGGCAATCCATACGAGCACTTGCAGCCGGGAAGTATTTTTCGTGGTCGCCCCGGCGACAAAATTGCGGCGGTCGGACCGAATGTCCCCCAGACAGACAGTGTGCCGTGGCTCTTGCTGATGCAGCAGGCGATTGCGATGGCGGTCGATCTCAGCGAGGTTGAGCTGACTCGTGACTATAGCCGCGTTTCCTTCACGTCCTCCCGCGCTGCGGCGAATCGTGATCGCAAAACGTTTCGCAAATTTCAGGAATGGATCGTCAACCAAATCCTCAATGAGATCTGGTTTCGATTTGTGGAATCTGCGGTCATGGTTGGCCGACCCGGTTTTCCCAGCCCGTCGGAATATCAGGCTGACGAAAGTCAATGGCTGCGTGTGACGTGGCAGTTTCCTGGATGGCCAGCGGTCAACCCTGTGGATGAGGCACGGGCAGATCAGATTAACCTGGCGAACAAGACCGTCAGCCGGCAAGAAATCATTGCAAATCGTGGGCCGGATTGGGAGCAAACGTTCCGCCAACTCAAGGCGGAGGAAGACATGATCGACGCCCTCGGCCTCAACGACGATCAACCCACATCAGGCAACGCGGCTGACGACGCACCGTCAACCGCCGACACGTCTCCTGCCAACGCGGAGAATCGTTAACCATGCCCCACGAACTCAAGCGACTAGCAGCAGAGTTTCGCCGGCAGGTGTGGTGCCTCGACGAAAACCGCCTGCACGAATTGGAATCGGTCCTCGACTGGCGGCAGACGGGAGAGCGACTTTCGGATCGGGAGATTGAAACGCGTCTGGCCCAATTGACGCTGGCGGATCCGTACAGCGGATGGGTGGAACTGTTGGGGCCACCCGACCGCGCCATTCGCCCCCAGCAAAAACAGTCCGCCAGCAATCCCGTGTGGAATGCGGAGTCAGGACAAGTCGCACTCGTGTCGATCCAGGGGACGATCGTTCCACGTCGGATCGACGCCGAGGATTCGAGCGGCGGCGGCTTTGTTTCGGTGGAGCAGATCTCCGCGGCAATTCAGGCGGTCGTCAACGACCCAAAAGTGACGACTGTTGTCCTCGATATCAATAGCCCAGGTGGCTCCGTCCAAGGAATCCCCGAGCTGGCTGACCAGATCTACGCGGCACGGTCGGTCAAGCCGATCATCGCCGTCGCCAACTATCTGGCGGCGTCGGCGGCCTACTGGTTGGGGGCAGCGGCGACCACGTTGATCGCCTCTCCGTCGGCCGAACTCGGATCGATTGGCGTCCTGGTAATTCACCAGGATGAGTCGCAAAAACTGGCCAAGGCGGGTGTCACGACGACGATCATCCGCAGTGTCCCCGACAAGGCGGCCGCGTCTCCCTACGAGCCCCTCAGCGAGACAGCGAAAGCCGACCTGGAAGACAAAATCAGCCGGCTGCATACGCAGTTTGTCGCCGCGGTCGCTCGCTACCGCAATGTCGATGTGTTGGCCGTCGCCAAAAATTTCGGCCAGGGAAAAACCGTGTCGGCAACGACTGCACTGTCCGTCGGCATGGTCGATCGGATCGCCACACTCGCCGACGTCTTGCGACCGCTGGTGACAACCACCGCCAGCGGAGCGACCTCCAGCACGCCACGCGGATCGACACCGCACGTTTCCAGCCACCCCGACCTCACGTCACGTTCATTTTCTCCGGAGCCACTCACAGTGCACCCTCAATTACTCACCGCGCTGGTTCGCGCCAACTTAGTCGACGTCAACAGTCCTCCGGACATGCTGGCGTCGGCCCTCACGCTCTGTCTGTCGGCTGCCGGAATCACGTCGACGGCGAGCATTGGAGATCAGACCGCAGCGATCCAGCTCTATGCCGCTCGAACGCAACTCGCGAGCCAACCAACCGCACTAGCCGACATCTCCTCGACTGGATCTGTGCCACCCACACCCGCGCCGGCTCCCGTGGCAACACTGTCGCCTCAACCGGCAACACAGCCAATCGCGGCGGGCAACGGGACGACCATGTCGGACATCGTCGCCGCCGTGCAAATCAGCCGACTGGATCCGAGCCAGCAAATGGCACTTTTGTCCGAGTTTTCGGCTTCGGCAACTCCCGTCACGCAGCAGCAGGTGATTCGCCGAATCAACGAACTGCAAGTGGCCAGCCAGCCCTCGGCGGGATTTCGCCAGGTGTCGGTCACGGAAGACGCAGCGGACAAGCTGGCAGAGCAGGCTCAAGCCGCAATCCTGATGCGCTGCGACCGACAAATGCAGGCCGATAACGGCACGGTGACGGTTGTCGGCGCACGCGGGCAAGAGGTCGCAGTCGACTGCCGGCGTCCACAGTATGCACTGCAATCGCTGTTGGGTCTGTCGCGGCAAATCTTGTTGGCTGCGAATGTGGGTGCCGACGTCGTCAACGCCATGGCACCGATCGACATCGCCCAGGCGATGTTCGGCGCTGAGTTGCCTCACCTCGGCTTACGAGCGGACGCCTCTTACAATGTGCGGGGAATGTTCTCGAACATTTTCTATAACGCACAAAACGTGATCCTGCGACGATCGTACGAGGAAGCGCCGACCACGTTTCAGATCTGGGCGCGGCAAGGCGAGGCAATCACGGATTTCAAGACAGTGCATCGCGTGATTGCGGGTGAGCTGCCTGATCCGCAGGTCATTCCTGAAAACGGCGAGTTCCAGGAAACGACGATGGCTGATGGTCGCGAGTCGATGCGACTCGTTGTCTGGGGCGAGCAGTTTCCCACCACGTGGCAGATGATCGTCGACGATCGCCTCAAGGCGTTCACCGACATCCCGCGCAAGCAGGGAATCGCGATGCGCCGCAAACAGAACAAACTTTGCTACGGCGTCCTCAAGGACAACGCGGCTTTAGAGAATGATTCGATTGCTCTGTTCCATTCCAGCCACGCCAACCTGGCTGGATCAGGTGGTGCGGTCAGCTCGACGACGCTCAACGCCATGTATGCGGCCATGCAAATCCAGCCCGGACTTTCGTCCGGGACAGTGCTGGGGATTGTGCCCAAATACCTCTTGCACCCGCCATTGATTCGCGGGACAGTAAAGACAGTCCTGACTTCGACAGCCGACACACTGGCTAACAATTCGGGCGTCGCAAACATCTGGAATAACGCGTTAGTCGACGTCAACGACGCCGAGTTGTCGGCGGCTGCGGGTGGCTCCGATACCGCGTGGTACGGCGTGGCCGACCCGAATAACAGCACGGTTGACACGATTGAGTACGCGTATTTGCAGGGGCTGGAAACGCCCCAATTGCGACGCGTGGAATCGACATCGCGACTGGCGACCTACAACCAGATTTACATCGCGTTCGCGGTCAAGGCGATTGACTACCGCGGCGTGTACAAAAACCCCGGCGCCTAATCGCTGAGCGGTTCACTCTCTCTTCACATTTCGTTTTTTCCCGCCGAGGATTCCATGGCCATTGATAGCGAAGTTGTCGATTTCGTCGACTACTTTAACCGCGCCCAAGCACTCACCACGACCCCTGGCCAAAACGGTTGGACGGGTCGCAAGACTGGCACAGGAACACCGACCTACCTCTGTGTCACAGAGGATGGTGGTGCCCTGGAAATGACACTGAGCAACACCTCCGAAGCGCAGGTTGCCAGTGTCACGCTCAATGATGTGTTGCCGTACGATCTCCGGCAATTGCAGCGTTTCGAATTCGTAGCCAAAGTCGCCAGTATCAATTCCGTCACTACCCTCTTGATGGGGTTAGGAACGGCACAGAATGACACAGCCGACAACGTCGCAACCAATTGCTGGTTTCGAATTGAGGGCTCGGCCAGTACGAGCGCGGTTGTCTTCGAGACTGACGATGCGACGACCGATCGCGATGACGTGGCGACAGGTTTCACGCTGTCGAGCACGTACAAAAGATTCGTGATCGATCTCACCAACGGCATCAGCGACATTGGCATCAGCATTGACGGCCAGCCAATCGCCACACGCTTTAGCCTCTCGGCGGTTGCCGCAGGCCAAAATGTGCAGCCCTATTTCCAGCTGCAAAAAGCCTCGGGGACTGGCACGCCGCAAATCACAATTGCCAAGGTTCGTTGCGTGTTTCGCAAAGTGTTGGGCAGCTAACCCGACTTCCACGCCATGACCACATTCGCCGAACAGATCACGGCCGACAACCTCGCCTTACTCGACACGACCGAGTTCGGCGAGTCGGTCGTGTACTATTCGGCGGGTGCCCCCAGCGTGGCGAAAACGATTACGGCAGTCGTCGACCGCGGCCAAAAGGGGCGACACCAAAAGCCGGCGGAAACGACAATTGAACAACGTCTCTTGGTGACGGTCGCGGACTCGGCGACAACGGGGATTTCCGATCCTCGTGTCGGTGACTCGATTCGGTTGGCGGAGGATGCCACGCATGTGCGTCATCCGTTTATCGAGGAACAGCACAACGCCCGCGGATTGCGGACACTCGTGTTCCGGTTGTGGGCTCCCCACCGGCAGGGGAGGCGTCCCGAATGACCACACCAAACAGTCCTCAACACGACGCCTGGCTCAACGGCCAAATCGGCGTCGCTGCGGGTACGATGGCGGGAATCGCCCGCATGCTGCGGTCGTCCGCAACATGGCAACGGGTGATGTCGGCCACCGCAGGACTGCACGCCGAGGATGCTGAACTCGGTGTCTATCTGCGGATGGTGCCACCCGAGATCAATGCCCCCTGGGCAAGTCTCCAATCAGGCCAGGAATTCGGCTATCGCCTGACCGCGGGGGGCGAACGAAACAACCTGCGTCCGGCGGGTTCGACCGTCGTGATCATCGAAACGCCAATCCCCGAGGATTACCACGCCGACAGCATTGCCGCCGATCACCATGGCGTCTCACTGCACAGTTTGCTGGTCGAGGAAATCGTGGGGCTCTCTGGCTACGACGACTTGCCGACACTGGTCTCTGTGACACAGATCGCCAGCGGCCAAACCCCCGAGGAAGAACGCCCTGCCCGCGGAGTCGTTTTTCAATCGGTGTTTGAATTTCGCTGGGGAGATGAGTAATGCCACTCGTTGCTCTTGATCTCCGCGTCAAAGGGGGCCGCCACTTTCGGGCACTCGGGACCACCCACAAAAAAGTGGTCGGCGAAGTGCTGTTGGAGACGGCCAAATTCTGGCACCGCGACCTGTTGCCGGCTCACTTCGGGCCACGCAATAAGTCCAAGTACAAAATGGCCGACCGCTCGAAATTGTACCTGGAGAAAATCAAGCCACATGTTGGCGTCGGCCTCGGTCGCTTCCGGCTCTTGATGCTCAATGATCGGTCACAACGAAGCCTGCGCTCACTCGTGAAGTTCATCGCGACCTCACGAAAAGTCACTGTCCGGATGGAAGCGCCCGGCTATTTCGTGACACCATTCATCGGCTCATGGGTGGACCCCAAATCAGGTAAGGTCCGCCAGATCCGTAAGCAGCCCGACAAAGTTTCTGAGGTTGTGCGAGTCGACACCGAAGACCATAACCTGATCGAGCACTTCGCCCGCCGGCGATTATTTTCGGTCGCCCAGCTTGCCCATCAGCTCGCCGCGTTTGGCGATTAACGTTTTTGATTCACCTCCCACCCAGGGTTTCCCGCCGTGGCCGTCTCCGCTACCGAACGTCTCGATAAAATCGTCTTGCCCAGCTCGACGGAAATCTCGGTGATCAACAGCGCGCGGATTGACGCGGGGATCACCAACCAGACGATGCGCCCCGCCGGGCATGCGCATCCGATGTTCACGTCCAATCAGTCACAGACTCCCAAGGTCGAATTCACGACGCCGCAATTGGATGTTGTGTTGGGGTACATGACACTGGCCGGCGTCGCGATGGGGACGACCGACCTTTATTTGAAAGCCGCCAGCAATCCAGGAAACGTGGCCCGAGCAACCACGGGCCACAAGAAATTGCGGATGACGGCCGGTGTCGGCTATTGGTCGCAGATCAACCTCAAGCACAACGCACCGAGCGATATCACGGGCGTGTTGGAGCCAATTTACGACGGCACGAATGACCCGATTGTATATGCGGGATCACAAGCACTCAGTGGCAATTTGGCAGTCGGGACGTTTTTCGGCGCGGGTCCCGTGGCGATTAACGGCACAGCACTCGGTGCCGTGCAGTCAATCAGCGTCGCCTCAGGCATTCAGACCACGAAACTCGGCGGTGAGTCGGAAGAATTCCCGACATTTGCCGGAATCGAGATGACCGAGCCAGTGATCACGATTCAGTTTCAACGGGAATACAACTGGTCGTCGATCGGCCTGCGAGGGACGACACTGGATGGCACCAATGGGCTGGTGTTCTACGCCCGAAAATTTTCGAACGGTGCCAGCCGTGTCGCCAACGCCACCGCCGAGCACATCAAATTCACCGTGCTTAATGGACTGGCCAACCCGGTCGATTCGTCGGGGCAAAACTCGTCACCGATTTCCGATACGATTCGGATTCACGCCCGATCGGCGTCCGATAGTGTGTTGCCGATGACAGTCAACACCGCCTCCGCGATCACTTAACCCCGATTGGTGCCATGCAGCCCGACGATTTCTCTGCTGACGATTCCCACGCCCCGTCCATGGGACACGACGTTTCCACGGCACTTCCCGGGCGGATCGAAGGAATTCACGTTCTGCCGATTTCTGTTGATCGACTTGACCCACAAGACGCGGCGAAAGCCCAGACCGAGGCCGAAACGCCCACCTCATGAGCCGTTTCCTCTACTTTCTCCCAGACACCGCCGAGAATGCCAAAGCAATCTGCGATGCGATCAATGATCGACCGCCGCTGATGAGGGCGCTTGCTGATGTGGCCCGCACAGAGCAGCTCGTTGAGTCGCACCTCGGACGTGCCCGCGTCGGATCCAATGGCCCGGAGGGACACGGCGGAGTCGTGATCACGCCAATTGTTGGCGAAAAGAAGTCAGCACGTCTTGACATCGGCTACTACGCTGATCGACAGACGTGGAAAGCGAGTGACGGAGAGAGCTACTGGATCGGCTGGCCGAACGATGCGCCGGTCATGCCACACGATCTGTTGCGGCGGACCAAAGTGCCGGGCCACCCTGTACTCTTGGGTGACAACGACGGCCAGGAATGGATCGTGCCAGTGATTCGGCGTGGCGGACGATACCCCGCTGTTCCGCAGATCACGAGCCGCGTCAATGGCAAGATGGTCTACGAGATCCGTAGGGACTGGTTGCCAGCCTGGGAGATGTCGGCGAAAGTTTGGGAACTCTGTTTTTCGTCGGATGGCACCGATTGGGAAACCGCCTACGACTACTGCCGGATGGCGCTCGGGATCAACTACCGCGTCGACGATCTGGAGCTGTCGATTCTCCAGTCACTCGACACAGAAAATTTCCTGCGGGTGTTTCGTGCGCTCGTCGACTGGCCGGTCGTGATGGAAATTCTCGGCATGCAGCTCGACGGGGACGAACTTGTCCCAAAAAACCCAGAGCTACTCGCGGAAACCTAGGCTGTCCGCGGGTGGCTGAGCTGAAGGCCTGGTCACTCGGATTACTCCCCGACTATTACCCGTCGCGGGGTGATCTCTACTTGCTCGCGTCTGACTTGTTCGCCGTGGATCCTGTCGCGATCGTCGGCGTTCCCACCCGTCGCTAATTTTTTCGCGTTGCGTCATCACCATGGCTCGATCCGCCGTTGCTCTCAGTTTGGGTGCCACCCTCAAGGGGACCAATCAGGTCACGTCCGACGTGCAGTCTGATGGGAGTGTGACCGCCAGTGCACAGCTGGGAATTACCAAAACACTCCAGCTTGTTACGGGAACGGGAGCAGGGCAAGCTGACCGCGTCTGGCAATCGCGGCTACGCGCGTTGACAAGCGGTGCGAATGAGGACATTGATCTCTACGACCTCGGATCCCTCGATATTTCCGGAGCTGGGGCGGGGCGTGATGCGGTCGGCCAATTGCAGACACTGGCCGAAATCGTCGGCCTGATGGTGATCAACGAATCGACCAGCGCCGGCAGTTTATTGGTTGGGGGGAACGGTGGAACGGCGACTTGGAATTCATTGATGAATGCCTCCGACTCCGCCAAATTGATCCTGCCACCCGACTCATTCATTTGCATCGGTGCCCGCAATGATCCCGCCTGGGCAGTCGCCGATAGTACGAATCACTTATTGCGATTTGAGGCAAGCGGCGGCAACGTGACGTACAGCCTGTTTGTGATCGGTCGCTCTGCGTGATTTAATGGGTGCCACCCACACCCAATAACCTGGTTCCACTCCCCTCTGTCGCGGCCGCATCGTGGCGAAAGTCGAAACGGTTTTCACTGCCGATCCCGCTCAAGCCGAGCGGGCGTTGGCGCAGCTCGAAAACAAATACGCCGCGCTCGAGAACAAGCTCCGCCAGGTCTCGAAAAAATCGCGGGAGGGAGCGGAAGATTCGGCTAAGGGGCTGGATCAGTGGGCGTCAAAAATCTCGACGATGGCCGGCTCGTATCTGGCCCTCGGCAGCCTGATCCACAATGCGTATCAGGCGCAGATCCAGCTGAATAAGGCGAGCGATGAAGGAGTCTTAAAATACGACGAATTGATCCGCCGGCTGCGGGTGCAATCGGGTTTCACGGCCGTCCAGGGACAAGACGCACAAAAGCGATTGACCAAGATCGCGATTGACACGGCGGTTCCATTCGCAACTGCCGCCGGCGGGGCGGAAGAACTCATCTCGCAGGGCTTTTCGGCGGAGGAAGGGAGTGGCTCTGCTGCCCAGCGTTTGCTGGAAGCGATGCAGGCGACAAACAGCGACTTAGGGCAAGTCAAAGAGCAGGCGAAGGCATACGCGGCCCTACTCGCCGCGGTCGGCCTGGATAAGACGACCGAGAATTTGGAAAAGGTCACACGCGCGGTTCAGCGGACGTTCAAGGGGACGCCGTTGCAGGCGTCGGACCTGGTTAATCTCGCACCAAAACTGCAAGGTGTTTCGTCCGCCGTCCCGTGGGAGGAAGCGCTTGCGCAATTCACCGTGATGCGGGAAAAGAGTTCACCCGATGTTGCGTCTACGGCGCTCAAGATTTTTTGGGAGCGATTACAAACCGCATCTGGCGACACCAGTGCCATGGAGGCACTCGGACGGATGGGCCTGCAACCCGGAATGGTCGACGCGATCGGCGAGAGTCCGCAGGAGGTTCTCGATCGACTTGCGGCAGGGTTGGAAAAACTCAAGCCCGAGCAACGCGCCGTCGTGATGAAAGACCTCTTCGGTCAAGAGGCGATGGCCGCTGCTACGGGACTCATTCGCGATCGCGAAAAGGTCAAGGACTTTGTTCGCCTCCAGGATGATGAGGCGGGCTTCCAGGAAGACGCGGCGATTCGGAAGAAGGGCTCAACGGCTGCCAAAACGCGATCAGACTTGGTCGTCGAACAACAAAAAATGAAAGAGGCGGACTTCGAGGAAAAGTTGCGGGCGGCGGACATCTTGGCACGTGAGGCAGGTGTCCCGGAGGCGACAATCTCAATTCAGCATGGATCGGCCTACACGCGGCAGTTTTTGGGCAGTGACTCGACAGCGGCGGTTGCCGGCGCATTCATCGACCCCGAGCAAATGAAGCTGCCGTGGTGGAGTCGCAGTGGTGACTCAATGCCACCGGAATTGTTGGAGGCGAAAGTCGCTGAACTCCGTGGGCAACTGCCTGGAGGGATGAGCGCCAGGCAATTCTTGGACGCAACCGGCGACGGACTGACCGGCGAAGAACGCACATTGGCCGTTCGCACCGCGCTTGAGGCAGTGCTTGAAAGCGAGGGGAAAAACACAGTCTCCGCTCCCGCCCGCGAGCAATTGGCAGAGCAACAATTAGAGGCCACGAAGGAACAGACCGAGGCGTTGAAACGCTTTTTGGAAGAGGTCAAAGGCAAACCCAAACGTAGCCCGAGCGGTGCCGAATGATCTACCGTTTGGAAAATCACGATTTTGTGATCCTGCACCGCAGCGACAACCCTGCGGGTGGCCCTCTGTTGCCGACCGAAAAGCATCAGGCAATCACCCGCCCTGGTGTCGAGGGGACCGGTTTCATCTTGCACGGACGCCGGGGCGAGCCGTTCGACATGCGCTCGTACGTTGATCTCTTGTTCTTGGACATTCCCTCACGCACACAAGACTATCACGATCTCGTGGGGACTGTGGTCGACGTCGTCTGGCAGAGCGTCGACTACCGGTCGCAATTCAGGATTCGCTATTTTGTGGCGAACGTGATGATCGTTCGCTCGGGAAAACTGACGGCGTATTCCGGTGGGCAAACGTCGGGTGGCAATGCCTATTTGGAGGCGACGTGGACACTCCATCCTGTGATTGAGGCGACGTAATGGATGTCACCATTCGCCGCGTTGTTTCCTCGACCGAGCAGATCCGCTCGGCTGTCCGGACTTCCGTCGCAACGTCCGACAGTCTCGGGCAGCAATGGACCGAACACGATTATCTCGACGCGACGGAAGTCGTGATGCGGGCTGCTCCTGGTCTCGACCAGGCGACACTCGTCTATCACTACGGGCCGATTATTCGGGAGGACAAAAACAGCAAAACGCAATACGACCAACTTGATCTCGTGGGGAAATTCGTCCGGATCACGCTCCACGCGGCCGCTCCCGATGATGAGGACGTCGTCTGGTATGGCGTGATTGAGGTCGACGAAAACATTCCACACGGAGCGTTAGCCGACGGCTCCGCTCCGCGTGGAATGCAACGCTTCACCGCGTACGGATTATTGCGGCTGTTTGAACGGACGATGATCCTGTCTGCTGTCGTGGACGCCACACAAAACAGCACGTACCCCACGTCGGCGATCAAGCTCGAACACGGACTCAAATTCAATCGCCTCGACCGCAAGGAGTCGTTGCGGCGAGGCAATCGAACCGCCGAGCGACAGGTTGGCAACCCGAATTTGACGCACTGGTTTTCGCTCCGCACGACCAGTAAACACCTCTGGTCGGCAAGCGAAGCAATTGAGTATCTGCTCTATTGGCACACGCCGAAAGATGGCGAAAACCAAGCGGTCTGCGAATTGAAAATTGACACGACCCGGCTGTCCGATCTGATCGATTGGCACATTCCGGTTGTCGACACCGACGGGCACACGTTGAAGCAGTGTCTCGACACACTCATTCCGTACCGCCGCGGGCTCTCGTATTACGTGACATACGACGAGGCGGGGGGCAATGGGCGGGGCGTCTTGACGATTGTCCCGTTCTCGTTTTCGAGCTACGACATCACGCTCGGTGAATACCCCACTGGCCACGCCAAGGAGGGTCAGCCGAAATTGCTGCCGGCGAACGACAAACAGGTCATCCTGGAGATCGACAACGCCTATGACGTCGAGGCCCGCGTCGTCGAGTCGATCAGCAGTAGCTACGACGAAATCGTCGTGATGGGCGAATTCGCCACATCGACCTGCACGCTCGCCTTTGGAAAAATCCAGGGAGATCGCGGCACAGGATTTCAGTTCGTCCCTGACTGGACCGCCGAAGATGAGGCACGCTACATCGCCGGAGCAAGTGGCGACGCCGATTACGGGACGATTTCGCTCCTGGCAAAACAGGAACGAAACACACGTTATCGGCAGCGATCGGATCTGAGGAAAGTCTTTCGCAATTTTCGGCTCTACGATTATTGGGACGGAACAACGTGGAACTACGAGAGCGTCGATAGCACGGCGACGAAGTATTACGTCTACCCGCCGTTCACCAACGACCCGGAGACGTCCGAGGATGGACGGGACACGGATGCAATGTCGCAACCGATTCAGCCGGTGAGTGCCACCCTCACACCGCGTGAGTTCTCCCCGAGTCACCTGCGCATCGAAAGTTCTTTGGTGTTATTGGACCGGTGTGATTACACGGGAGATCGGATTTCCAGCGGAGCTTGGAAGGCGGACGAAAACATTGAAGAACCGCACCACCTGCAACCGCTCGTCTATATCCTCACCGATAACCGCGACACCGCCGCTCCACGGTATGACGTGTTGCAATTCCTCTCGCACCACAGCAGTAACGAATTGCAGCGAAAACGGTGGTCAGCAGGGCTCAGCGTGCACCACGATCGGCCTGTGGTCGAGTTGCCGGTCGACGGAGCCCCACAGAGTTTCCTCGCGCGGCACATCGCGTTTCTCATGGCCGAAACCGAACCGTGGATTGCGGGGCAAAAGGAACAGGCACTCAGCTATACGGAGGTGCGTGGCACATTCACGATTCGCCTGCCGTTTCGCGTGACGCAACGAGTCAAGCTCCGCGAGACGCCGATTTCCGGCAGACAATGGCGGCGTCAATATCTGCACGTCGAGGCCCGCCTGGACTACGTCGTTCCTGATACGGTCGTGCGTCTGTTGAGTGGGCGGCCCGAAGTTTCGAGTGGCGGCTTTGTGCGTGATGATCGTCCACGCCTCGCCGAAATCGCCAAGGCGGCGGGGGCGTGGTATCAGACGGAGCGGCAGACAATGCTGTTGCGGCTGAAACAAGTCTATCAAGCAGTCAATCTCGGGGAATTGATCACAGGCATTGGCCGACAATTCCAGCAGGTCGAGGGGGTCAATACGCCAGTGACCGCGATCCGATTCAACCTCGCCGATCAGACGACGGAAATCGAAACGACCCACGCGGAGATCGACTTTGTTTAGCCACTATGACGTGATGCTGGCGGCGGGTTTAAATCCGACCGAAGCGATTCAACCGCAGCTCAATTCGAGCACGATGCAGCTGTTTCGGATCACGAGCGATGCGCCGACAACCACGAGCACAACGAGTACCACGAGCACGTCGACGACCAGCACGTCGACAACGAGCACAACGACCCCCCCTCCGTGTATGACGCGTGTCTTTGCGGGGATTGCGATTGAGGCAGAATACCCGATCACTCCGGGGTGGATGCCGATCGTGACGATTGAGCGGTCGCAGGAGCGATTCGCACTGATGTCGCCGCGGTCGGTCTCGCCACAGGTCAATGACATCGTCCTGGCGGCGCGTGCCAACGGGCAGTGGTGGATCATGACAGTCTACGGCAATTGCCCACAGGCCAACGTCACGACGACAACAACCTCGACGACGACGTCGACGACCTCCACGACGACCCCCCAATACGCCCCGCGACCGGATGTGTTGCCGTGAATTTAGCGGATGCGATCGCCAAATACCGTGAGATTGCCAATCGGCCCACCGCCGATATCGGCGTTCCTCCGCGTCCTGTTTTTCGCGGACAAAACAACGAAGCCCCCCAGGTCGTGCTCGTCCGCAGGCACACACAGCCGACCTACACGGGGACACAGGGATCAGGCAAGGTGCGTGTCGATCGGTGCACGCTCGTTGATCCCGCGGCGCGAGCGATTGTCGGGAGAGAGACAGCGCTCGAAGTTGCCAGCGACCGGGATGGGACGGTGTATCCGGTTGTTTTGCCGCCGAAATCAAGCTACGTGAACAACGAAGTCTATTGGGCCGCCTGGGTGAACGGACAGCTCTACGCCTGGGAGGCGTGGGGAGAATGCACGACGACAAGCACGACGACCCGTGTCTGCCCAACGTGCGATCAGATCTATCCCGATATGTCGGTGACGGTGACTGGCACAGCTGCCGGGCCAAATGCACTGTGCACCGATTTTACGGGGACCTACGACTATTTTTGTCGGCATCATAACCGCACGTGGTGCCTCTATTTCGGTGGACCGGGTGGCATTGAAATTCTCGGTGGGCTGCAATGTGCGTGGGCGTCAGACCAGATCTACACAGGATGTACCCCGTATTTTGGCGGATTTCAGGGAGTGGGAGACAACACAATTCAGGCCCGCTTGGCCTGGCCGTCGGAATTGGAGTGGGGAGGAATTGGGCCACCCGTTGTCACTGACTGTGCCAAGGCGTCCTTACTGTTTGAGCCGGTCGGCGTGCGCTACGTCTGCAACAGTTTCAATCCCAACACGGGTGGCACCTTTCATTTGCAGACACCCGCAGACGGCATTGGAATCAACGACTGCCGCAACTGGCCGGCGAGTCTGACAGTCAGTGCACAAAGCGGATGCACCACAACGACGAGTACGACAACAACGACCACAACCACATCAACAACGTCGACGTCGTCGACATCCGCCGTGCCGTGCGGAACGTGCCAGTGGATGTGGACTGGCACGGTCTGGATCCTCAACGGCAATTTCTGCACGGGGGGCTGCTCATGTGTGCCACCCACCACACCGGGCACCGCACTGGGCGAACTTGCAAATACCTTCTGCTTCGGAATTTAGTGGCCCTCAAACATAATTTTAGAAAAATACTTCGTTGGCGCTTGTATTTTTCATTTCGCCCGATAGGATATCCTCACTGACGCGACGAACGCCGCAAAACAAGCCTCAGAGAATCGATCATGGACGCGGATGCAACGCAAACCTCACGCCGAGAGATATTACTCGGTGTGTTGAATGCTGTGATTGCGACTCAGTTGTGTCGCTGCTCCCACCCAGAGTGTTACGGCCCTGGGTCCTCTACGTCGAAATACCATCCACCATCACACGTGGCTGGCCCAGATCCGTATTGCACAACAACCACAACGAAATACAGTCCGCCACGAGTCGTCAATAGCCAAGATCTGTGTAACTCATCGGCGACAAGGCCATACGAGTACCGATGGCTTGGTGTTGACCACAGTCCTAATGCCTAACTGTCGCTGATCCAGCCGTAACGCAATGCCCGATCCAACCACTCTGCCATCCACGTCTCCTGCTGCGGTCCCCGAGCCGTCGCGGGGGGCGTGGTGGCAGACGGCACAACGGGCATTGCGTTACGGCTGGGCGATTACGCGGCACATTGCGAGCGGGATGAAGCCGGCGACGCCGGATGAAATCGCTCAGCGGCTGTTGATCTGCCAGCGCTGTCCGTCTGGGCAATTCACCGGCGCGGCGTGCAATGCGTGTGGCTGTAGTGTCAGTCAGAGCGCGAACGTTTTCGCCAACAAAGCGGCGATGCGTAGCGAGAATTGCCCGAAGGGGCATTGGCCATCGCTTGATCCGACCACAGTGGTGCCACCCCGTCTGACAGTGGGGATGGCGGTCTACGACGATTTCGCGAATCTTTGGCACACGCTCCGTTCGCTCGACCTGCATCACCCCGAGTGGCGTGGTCGGGCGGAGTGGCTGGTGATCGATAATCACCCCGTGTTTCCGGATCGGGATCAGGATCCGCACTCGCCACGCACCTGCTCAGAGCGAGCACGCGATCTGTGTGCCCATGTGCCGGGTGCGGTGTATGTCCCCTACGGTGACATCCAGGGGACATCCGCCCCGCGGGATCTGGTGTTTCGCAAGGCCCGCGGCGAAATCACGATCTGCATCGACAGTCATGTGTTGCTGCCGCCCGGGGCGCTCACCAAGACAGTTGAGTGGCTTGACGCTAATCCGGCATTCAATGGCCTGTTTCAAGGGCCGATGTTGTACGACGACAACACGCCCGTGACGCACATGGAGCCGGTCTGGCGTGACCGGATGTACGGCACTTGGGCGGTCGCTGATCACTACCACGGACCAGAGACACCACCATTCCACATTCCCCTGATGGGGCTTGGCTTGTTCGGTTGCCGGCGTCACGACTGGCTGGGATTTTCGCCCCACTTCCGCGAATTCGGCGGCGAAGAGGGGTACATCCACGAGAAATATCGGCAGGCGAATCGACCTGTGATTTGTCTGCCGTGGCTGGAATGGGCGCATCAATTCGCCGATCCCCATCGGCACGCCCACTACCCAAGTTCGATTCGTGCCCGCTTCCGGAACTATTTGGTGGGGTGGCACGAATTGGGTCTCGACCTTCAGCCAGTGATTGACCACTTTTGCGGCGACAGTGTGGCGGCGAGCCCGCAATTTGCGGGGGACGTGGCAGCGTTGCTCGAAGAAGTGGCGGCGTTGGAATGATTCGCGAAGCATGGAGGAAGGGGCGGAGGATGAAAAACAATTGCTGCCAGACGGATCTCGTGATTCATCCTCCTCCCTTCTTTCTTTCCTCAGTGAGACACGCGGGCTGTGTTGGCCCGTGGTGACAGCACAGTTCGCTTGCTGCGTCACTGTGCTGTCAATTTTCTTCAGTGTGTACGGGAACTCGACTGCAAGAGAGATGTTGGCCTATATGTGGCCTGGCGGGGTGTGCAACCCAAGATTGTTGCAGTGGAAATCGGCGGCGTGGACGGAGACACGCGCAGCGCCATGGATCACGAAAAAACCACACCAAGGGGTTCGAGTCCCTTCCGGTTTTTTTTGAAGCACAACCCTGAAGGGGAAATGATTGCCACGATCAGGGTCACGCAAGAGGCAACACCGCAAGGTGCCTTACGTGATTCGGATGGCATGATCCCCGAATGAAGAGCCGGACGCAGACGCCTTGCGATCCGGCCATTTGAGTGCCGTTTGTGCAAGTTCCTCTGTCGGGTGACGATCATGATCGTGATTGTTGTGTGCTGTGTCTGGCTTGTAAGTGCCGTTATTACAGCTGTTGCGTTGATGACCGCCAAGCCGGATCCAAACGACCAGTGCGACGTTACGCCAGAGGATTCAGCGAACGATGGTCCTTACCTTGTGATTCCCGGCGAATCGGGAACTATTTACCTGCGGCGGGCGTAGTTTCCGCCAAACCCGCAATGCGGGCAGATAGGGAGATCTGGCCGCGTCCCTGTGGCACAGTGCCTGACGCACAGTGTGTGCACCCCATCGCAGCGGGGATCGCGCAGGACGTGCGACGATGAAGGATGGGGGACGTCCTGGAGCTGGTGAGTTTATGTCACCAGCCTGAGCTGACCAGCTCCAGGCGTTTTTTTTGACGTTGTTTTTCCGGAGTTTCGCCATGCAAGAGTTGCGCCCCCTCGCCTGGACACGTGCCGGGTTTGTCGATTTGTGCCACCCCGATTCGCGGGTGTTTCACGATCGGCCCAATGTGGCCCGGCAATTGTCGGGCATGAATCGCTGGAATTCAGTCACTCAATACCCATGGGATGTCGGGCAACATTCGCTGCTTGGGGCGCTGATTTCTCCGCCGTGGCTGCGTGATGCGTTTTTGTGGCACGACGCACATGAGATCGTGATCGGCAATATTCCGCATCCGGTCATGCTGGCTTACCCACAGCTCTTGGAGCTGGACCACCGTTGGTCAAAAGCGGGCATTGAATTTGGCCTCGGCAGGCAGGTCGACGACAATTTGTTACGGGCCGTCAAAGCCGTTGATAATTTTATGGCGGCGCTTGAGGCGAAGCATCTGTTGAATTGGCCGAGTGACCAACTACAAGCTCACTTGGGCGTTTCCTGTGAGACCTATCGGGATCTGCACCACGACATTATCACACCATTTTCCCTGCGGGTTTCCCCCTCGACCCTGTACCGTCTTTTCAACAATTCTCCGAATCCGGATGCTGTGTGGAACGGACTGATCGAAAATCTCTTCGGAACGACCGGGGGTGTCGGCATGATGCGTGAAACACAGTATGCCGTTCACAAACTTCTGCACCGTGTCGGATGTTGCGACCCCGAGGATCAGGCGATTGACGCACTGTTCAAAGTCGCGCCGTAATTGTGTCCCCTTCACGCGGAGAATCTGGAGTGATTACACCTCTCAATCACCGAAAACCACTGCTGTCCTGTGGTGTGCACGATGCGCTTAGCGAGTGGGAACTTCTTGTTTCCGGCCCTCAGTTGGTTGCCGTCGTACATATTGTTGACTGGAGCAAGGAGCAGATATGGATGGTCACCTTTCGCGACAGTAATGGTACTGACGCGATTTGGCTGTGTGACATCGGGACGACCACATATGGCGATGAGGTCCTAATGACGATCAAAAATCGAACAACTCTCTGTCGGCGAAAACAGCCAGCGACAAGACCAGAAAAAAAGCTCCGGATCATGTGCGTCTGTGCCGGCGGAAATGTCCGCTCGCATGCACTCGCCTACCTGTTAAAAAGCCGTGGCCACAGTGCGTTTGCTGTGGGAGTCGACCACTTTGACGCACCATCGCTTTCTGATCTTGCAAATGTTGTTGATTTCGTCCTGACCACAGAGCAGGGTATCCACAACACGCTCCTGTCACGGCTACCGGAGGAACAGCACGCTCGCGTGCACCTGATCCCGATCGGTGGTGACCGCTGGGGGCCATCCATTCCACAAGAACTTTTGAACCAGTGCAAAACGCTCATGGCAGATCCCCAACTTCCCTCATCGCTGTGCCACCCATTATGACAACAGACAACACAGCAGCCGACGACCCAACTCAACCGAAGCATTACACACAGTTTCCGGTGCAACCATTCGACCTCATTCTTGCCGTTGGAATGGGTGAGGATTTTTGTGCTGGCAACGTGATCAAGTACGTAAGTCGCTACAAAAAGAAGAACGGTCTCGAAGACCTCAAAAAGGCCCGCTGGTATCTCGACCGCCTGATTCATCAGCTCGGGCAGGCCGAGCAGACATCTACGTAACCACCACCACTTTTCCACGCTTTTCCCCCATGCCCATTACACTGCACCGCATCGCCCAAACCACTGTCAATCGCGACGCTGTACGCCACTGGCTCGACACGATTGGTGCGACCACTTACGAGCCACCCCAGAGCAACAACGACGACCTGGATCCTGCCCTCGTGATCGCGTTGGCGGCTAAACGCTGCTACATGAGTTTCGAGCCGGGGCTCAACCCCAACGTAACGCGTGTCCGCAGTGATCTTGTCGAGTACTTCGACAATATTTTGAAATCGGGTCACGGATCTGTCCTGGAGCACGCGACGTTCACCTATGCGATCGAGGGGGTGTCTCGCGTGTTCACCGCCGAGATGAATCGGCACCGAGCCGGCTGGGCGATTTCTGAGGGCTCGATGCGCTACATCCGCATGACGGGTGGCACCATTCCTTACTGGATACCCGAGTCCATCCAGGACGCACCGGACGATTCGCCGAGTCTACGCAACAGAAAGGCAATGTCACGGGTGTTGTTTCAGCGCTCATTCGACTTTGCAGCGAAACAATATCGCGAATTACTTGACCTGTGGGATATGGACGACACTGACAAAGATTTCGCCTACAAGAAAAAGGTGACATCTTGCTTGCGTCGAATCATCCCGATCGGCGTGGCAACCGGTGGCGTCTGGACAGGCAACGCGCGGGCACTCCGTCACGTGCTCGCCATGCGCTGCTCGCCCGCCGCCGAGGAAGAAATCTGCCATGTCTTCAGCCGCATCGCCGCTGAGTTGATCGCCGATTTTCCCCATCTGTTCGGTGATTTCACGCTGGTGGATGGGCACTTCACTCCGAAATACCCGAAGGTCTAGGTTCGTCACTTTCATTTTTCACAGGGAGTCATGTGATGCCACGATACGTTGTTGCGACAGCAATTACTGGGCGAGTTGATCCTGTAGAGATAAAAAAACTGGTGGATCTGGAGACTATTACTGATGTGCAGAAATCATCACAGGAGAATGGCACCAGTGTGTTTTTCCACGATCAGCCAACACCAGTGATGTTCTTGGAAAACATTGATTGGTTTGTGTTAAAAATGAACCAACGAAATACTGAGCGTGAGACAATGAGCGCCATGCGTGGCCCTGCCGAAACGGAACATCCCGAATCATGATCACCGCAGACAACTGGTTTCTGTTCGCGTCAGGCGGACTTGTTGTGGTGTTTATTGTTGGGATGTGTTTGCTCAGGTGGCACGTGGAGTACTCAATGATCACACCACCGGTCACATTTCCGGAAAGACGCTGCGGAAATTGCCGGTGGTACAAGGGCGACGATTACACCGGTCGCTGCCAACGCCATTCGCCTGTGTTTGTCAGGACTGGCAGTGATGGGATCGATGTCGCGACATGGCCGCCTGTGTTGTCCACCGCCAGTTGTGGCGATCATGAATTCCGATTGAAAAAACAAAGCGAGAATGCGACGTGAGTGATCAACCAAAGCAACCTGTGTTTGAGGACGTCACGGATCAATGGCGGATTCGCAGTCGGTTTGAGACTTGCGGGTGGAGGATTTTCGTATTCGCGACGAGCCCCGACGGATACGTGTTCATGTTAGATGGCTTTGATGAGGTGCCAGAGTGGGCACTGGAGTTTTACGACGAAGAAACCGAGTGCATCGCTGAGTCGCCAGAATTCATAAAGGCCGCAGTAAAATCGGGAATTGAATCAAGAAACGGGCAACCTCTGTACTACGAGACATGGGACACCGAAGGCGTCTGGCGGACACGCGAAGAGGCGAACGATTACGGGACTCGTCGCAGCTACAACTACCCTGATGGATGGCGTGTCCATCCTGTTCCGGCAGAGGGTGAGCTCGCACAACGATTGAGGAATTTTACGGAGGCGACGAATGGCTGAGGCAACGAGCATCGAGTGGTGCGACCACACGTTCAATCCATGGCGTGGCTGTGAAGAGGTCCACGCAGGCTGTGACAACTGCTACGCGCGCACGATGGCGAAACGCAACCCCGCTGTACTCGGTAAGTGGGGACCAGATGGCACGCGTGTGATCGCGAGCGAGGCCCAGTGGAGGCTGCCGCTGAAATGGGATGAAGCGGCGAAACAGGCCGGCGTAAGGCGTCGCGTGTTTTGTGCGTCGATGTCGGACGTGTTCGAGGACTGGCCGGGACGCATCGTGGATTCGCATGGTTACAGCATGTGGTGGCGTTCAGACAAGGGAATTGTCGACGCGGGCGGCACAACGCTAGGCTATGTGCGCAACGACCGTGTGGCGACGATGGATGATGTTCGTGCTCGCTTGTTTAAATTGATCGACGCGACACCGTATCTTGACTGGATCCTGGTGACGAAGCGGCCAGAAAATATTCGGCGCATGTGGCCGGCTGGAACGTTGCAGCCGCCAATAGCAAGAATGGATTACTGGCTAGCGACTGGCAGGGACGCACCAGTGACCCACAATCCTGCACCATACCGCCACAACGTCTGGCTTCTCACATCGATCAGTGATCAGGCGACAGCCGACGCGATGATTCCGGAGCTGTTGCGATGTCGCGATCTGGTGCCAGTGTTAGGGGTTTCCGCGGAGCCACTCCTAGGACGAGTGGACATCATTCAGCCGATGCAGGATGCCGATGAGTTTTTAGATTGGGTCATTATCGGCGGCGAGAGCGGCAGTGGATCACGGCCATGTCGCCCCGAGTGGATTCGCGGCCTGATCACACAGTGTCGCGACGCATTCGTTCCTGTGTTCGTCAAGCAGGTTGGCTCGCACGTCATCGACCGCAATGACGCCGGATTTGAGCGCGAATGGAACGGCGACAGTCACGGCTGGTCCGAATCAGTGACAGTCGATCATGACCCACACGGGTTTCGGGAAAATTTTCAGGGGGCCGACTGCCGAGTCCGCACACGCCACAAAAAAGGGGGCGACCCAAACGAGTGGCCAACGTGTTTGAACGTCCGCGAGTTTCCGGAGGTGACACAGTGACAGAGACACTCGATGATTTCGGAAACCCGCTGGAGGAATGCTTGCGCTGTGGCGACGTCGCCCAATGCGCCGATGGGCTGTGCTTTTGGTGTGTGGCGGCGGTGAGTCAGCAAAATGGAATCGAGAACAACATGATCGAACAACAAACCACTGGACTCAACATAGTCCGCAGAGGCACCAAGCAATCTGGAGCTGTGTTTTCCGTCGACGAACAGTACCGATTTTCTTTGTGGAGGCACTGGGACGCCTTCAGTGAGCCGAAAATTGGTGGTGATTCCTGGTGTGTATTTATCGGCCTGAATCCCTCCACAGCCGACGAAACGGAAAACGACCCGACTGTTCGCCGTTGCATCAACTACGCACAACAGTGGGGATTCCACGGCATGGTGATGCTCAACGCGTTCGCCTACCGTGCGACCAATCCCAAACACATGATTCAACACGCGGATCCGGTCGGGTGGGACAATGATCGCGTAATCCGACAGTGGTGCAGTGTCGCCGATCGCATCGTTCTCGCCTGGGGCGTGCACGGAGCGCATCGCGGACGTGACAAGGAAATCCGCGAGCTGTTAAAGGACAAGCCGCTTGACTGCCTGGGCCAGACACAATTGGGGCATCCAAGGCACCCACTGTACCTGAAGAGCAATGCGCAGCCCTACCTGATCCACGACCCGAGCGAGCAGTGATGTATGGCATTTTCACACATAGAACAGGCTCTGTTCCACGATCCGGCGGGACGAGCGGATCGGCTCACATCGCTGGCAAGATCGATGAAAAGCATGGACACGAAAACCGAGAATCACTTCTTGGAAATGCTTGTCGATGCGATTTCCGAAAATGAACTTCTCGACACACTATTTTCATTGCTGCTAATTGTCGACAAGATTCGACTGCGAACACTCCCACCACCTGAAGGAACAACATGTACCTGATCCGGCACTTCTGTCATCTCAGTGACCGCAGTATGGGTGCGCACGATTTTGCGATCGAACTCCACCCCGATTTCCGCGACCGTGTCGCAAAATCAGGAATCACACAAGAGATTGTCGACTCAATCATTCAGGAAGATGGCAAAGAATGGTTGAAGGCCGCAGGTTATGGTTCTCCGTTGCTCATCGAAAAACTTCGCGTCAAATGGGGCGAGTGGGGGCCTGAGCACATTACAGTCCCCGGCAATTCGTGTGGGCTGGACCTTGAGAAACGTCCATCGACCGTTTTTCGCGGCGGCGCTCGATTGAATCCCCACAACATCGACAGTCTTGCGCAAAAATATTTACTCACGATTGTGTTCACAGAACTGGCGGTTCAAGCGACGTTGTATTCTTGGAAGGCTCCCTCAAACGACAAGGTTACACAATGACCGACCAACAAAACATCATCGACAAAATCCGCACTCTTCTGGAAATCGCCGAGAAGGGAGCGACCGACGCAGAGCGGGAAAACGCACTGGCGATTGCGCTGCGGCTGATGCAGCGGCACAATATTGACCAGGCGACCATCGACACTCAACAGGATGGGCAATTTGTTTATGAGGCCATTTTTGACGCACCACGCCATTCGCAGGCAATTGATCTCGTGCTGACCTTAGTTCAGCATTTTTTTCACGTGCGTTTTTCGCGTGGCTGGCAATTCTCGCCGAGCAACAAAAAACAACGAATCTATCGTGCATTTGGTACTCCCAGCAACGTCGCTGTCGCACGGTATCTCGTTGTTTATCTCGTGCGCGAATTCGAGCGGCTTTACCAGCAGTGTCGTCGGCTCAATCCTGATGTCAACAAGCACTCGTTTTTGTTGGGTGTGTTTGACTGCCTTTTTGATCGGCTTGAAAAGCAAAACACGACAATGCAACGCGACGAAGCGGCATTGATTCGGCTTCAGGACAAAGAGCTTGACAAGTCATTCAACACACTGGATCTGAAAAAGCCTGCAACGCCACCTAAAAAAATTCTGGACTTCCAATCGATCAAATCTGGCATTAAGGCCAGCAAAGGAATCATCATCAACCAACCCCTGGCGGCGACAACAACGCCCCACCGCATCACTCACGAGCCCCCGTCATGAGCAACCTCGGCTACAGCGATAATCCCTACCGCCGCATCCCCGTGATCATCAACTCGCGGGATATTGATCCCTGGCCATTGGTCCTCGACCTCGCGAAGGCGGGGGCATGGCGGATCTACGTAATCGACAACGCCTCGACGTCGCCGGGATATGTCGGAAAACGGCTGCGGAATCAAATCGACACGATCACCCCTGAGACTCTCGGCCCCATTCCCTGCTGGCGGGGAATCTGGCTGGATGACAACCTTGATGATCAGCTCGATACGCGAGTGGATGAGCAGCTCGCCGAGGAATTCGCGACACACCACGCCGGCAGAGATGAGCATGACTATTACGTTCCCGTCTACCTACTTCAAATGGCCCGCAACGGAGGTCCACGGGCGGCGTGTGCTGTCGCCAATGCGTTGCGCGGCTACTGGCAGGATGCGGGTTGCCAGTGGTACGCGACGACAGATGGTGATCTGCGATTGCCGTACGCGAAACCGTGGGTCTTGCCGCTGATGGGGTATACACTCCAGAGGTACAATGCTCGCGGACTTCCGTTCGTGAAAGTGGGGTCAGCTTTATTGCCAAGCACTGTGGAGCCTCACCACTGGACCACTCGGGAAACGATTTTGTTTTCTCATTCCGATTCCGTGGCCATCAGTGATCATCCCAGCCGCTTTTGCCCCCGCGAAATCCCTGCATACCTCGCCGACATTGATACCACACTCGCCGTCTATCCGATTTCCGGTTGGGACGGATCGTACGGGCCATCGATCCGAATTGCTGGCGAATGTGCGGCGATCCATCTGCCTTGGCTCTGTGATCCACGTGACGCACCGAGTGACCAACAGCACTACCTGCGTCACGCTGACCCGCAAGGAACTGTCTACACCGCCGCGATGCAAAAGGAATTCAATCAACAACCGTGACTGAGCCAGTTTACGCACGCACCGTTCTTCACAACGAAAGTACACACCATTTCATGCCGCAAATGAACCTGTTTGGCGCGCCGACATCGGCTGAAAGCCCGCAACGGCACCCAGGGCATCAATCGCCGCCGCGCATTGCCGCTCTCTGTCCCACATTCTGCCGGCCGCATTTACTCGGTGAATCAATCGCCGCGTTCTGTGATCAGCAATACACACTCCGCGATACGACTCTCTGGATCGGCATTGATGCGGACGATCCGCTGATTTCCGAGCAGGGAAAACTCGCGAATGACCGCGAGTTGATGAAGGCGATTCAAAACCATCTGCGACTGGCGGTTAAACACAGTGATTGGCCCTGGATGGAATCGCAGATCCACGTCTGTTTGTGCGAGCCAAGCTGGCCGCTCCCCGACAAATACAATCATTTGGCTGCGTGTGCCCGCGATCGACTCGGCGTCGAGAATCTTTTGTTTGCGACTTGGGAGGATGACGATTATTACCTGCCGCATCATTTCGGCTCGATTGCGAAGGCATGGGTGAGGCGCAATCGCCCGCAGGGATGGTGGGGCCACCCGGAACTGGTCTGGTCCGACTACAGTGGCAGGCCGGAAATCGAGCAGGCGACCGGACGATTCCACGCCGCGTTGGCACTTTCTGCCCACACGCATCAACGAACCGGCTGGATCAGCACGACGGACGCCGATTTCGATCAGCAATACATGGCCCGTCTGCGAAAGACGTTCGGCCCACCGAGTCACTACGACACGCCTCAGGCACTCGGCAACAGTGGGGCACCCGCTCCTTCCTACGTCTTTCGCTGGCACACGAATTCGTTTCACGGCCAGCAGGCAATGGGTGGCACGGGCGATCAATGGCAGTCTCTGGCACGCCAATCACTTCGCTTGCAGTACGAAAAACTCGACCCGTCGCAACGGTCGATCCGTGTGGAGATTCGGCCAGAGACACGGACGCTGATCAACATCATTCAAGCCACGCGAGTCAGTCGATGACGTTTGCCGATCTGTATCGGATGTTTGCCGAACACCACCGCCAACAACAGTCGGCGGAAAACACGCTGATTTTCTATCGCACGCAATACCGTGCGTTCGGCGGCCAGCTCGATCGACATGACATCACCGCGATCAATCCCGCCGTGTTGTTGCCATTGCTCGCCGCCGCCAATGCGGGAAAATCGTCAACGACGCAACGGCATCGCGCGGTGTTCATCGACCAGCTACAAAAATACGCGGTCAACAATGAGCTGATGGACAAATTGTGGCTGCGGAAAATCCCTAAGCCGACACCACAACGCCGCGACCGCGTCCCGACCGACGCCGAAACAAAGGCGCTGTTGAAATCGGCCGGCAAAGAATTCCGGCTGATCTATCAATGTCTCCGACAGACCGGAGCCCGGCCCAACGAATTGTGTCGTGCGACGATCGCCGACTACACGAAAACGGGAACCAAGGGAGACGCGGGAGTGATCACACTGCGCGAGCACAAGACGGCCAAAAAAACCGGCAAGCCGAGGGTGATTGTCCTCGGGACAAAGGCGAACACACTGGTCAAGCTGGCGATCGGCAGGCGAACAGAGGGGCCGATTTTCCGCGGACCACGCGGAAAGACATGGACTGTCAAAAATCTGTCGAAAACTTTTACCGGCTTGCGACGAGCCGCAGGACTGGAAGATGGGCTCGTGTTGTACTCCGCTCGCCATGAGGCGGGGACGCGATTCTGCAAGGATCACGGAATCGGCGCAGCGGCCACATTACTCGGGCACACGAATCTGGCGACGACTCAGCGTTACGTGCATCTCGATGTTGAGTTTTTGCAAGCCGCACAGGACGGGGAGAAACCGAAGTCAGTGAAGTCAGTAAAGTGAGTGCGAGTGAGTACGAGTGAGCGTGACAAAAAACGAAAAAATTGTCCGCAGATTACGCAGATTAACGCAGATTAAGAAAAGGTGATTTGACGCCTCTATTCAATTCGCCGACCGGAATCTGTGCTTGATGATTGGACGGTGCTGAGCCAAAAAACAATCCAATCTGCGTTAATCTGTGAAATCTGCGGACAAACTTTACACACGGATCAACCTCGACTATCGGGCTGCCCAGGTGATTCTCCGTTGATACTTTCTATGTGTTTCAGTACCGCAAAAAATAGCAACTTGCTCTCGTGGTGCACGACGTACGGATCTAGTGTGACGGCATTGATATCCCCTCACACGTCACGGGAGCCGTCGCGTGCGCCGCTACGCCACACTGAGTTGCTGCTGGATTCTGCTCGTCATCGCCGTGACATTGCTCACGTCATGGGTGCGGTCGGCTGTCGCTGGTGACTCTGCGGTTGTCACGACGACCTCTGTCCCGTCACTTGATCACCCGGTGGTCACACTCGGGGGGTGGACCGGTATTCTGTGGATGCTCGCGAGGTATTGTTTCGGCAAATTGGATTTGAGATTTCGCGGAATTGAAAATTCGCTGAATGGTATGTCAGAACAAATGCAACAATTGACGAATGAGCTGTCGCGGATTCACGGCGGAAATTCTCTCGTGGTGCCACCCAATCAGAATTCTGGTACCGGAAATTTTCAAACACGGGCACGGGCAACAAAACCACTGCCGATTGCGTCGGGAAACGACCCGCTCAGTCTGCTTGATTCTGATCTACTCCCCGCCTCGTAGGTGACGTGATGGCTGACGATTTCACGCCCGAGGCGGTTGCAAGTCCGGGAACGATTACGTTTGCTGCGGATGACGTCGGTGGGAAATTATTCCCACGCACAAAAATTGTGATTGGCGCTGATGGCGTCAATGACGGCGACGTGTCATCGACGAACGCACTCCCTGTGACAGCCAGTGCGTTGCCGCTTCCATCGGGCGCAGCGACCGCAGCCAAACAACCCGCCCTCGGGACTGCGGGGACCGCCTCAGCGGATGTTCTCAGCGTCCAGGGGATTGCCAGTGGTGTCGCTCTCCCTGTCTCGGCTGCTGGCGGCACGTTGATCGACCTGGGGGCAAAGGCGGACGCGGCGGCAACGACTGACACGGGGACGTTTTCGCTGATCGCACTGTTCAAGCGGTTGTTGTCCCAGATCACAGCACTTTTGCCGGCAGCCCTTTCCGCTGGCGGCAACCTCAAAGTGTCGCTCCAGGAAACGAACGCGACACAAGCGGTGAGTGGCAGTGTTTCGGTTTCAAGCTTGCCGAATACAACGCTGGCCGGGCAAACCGCCAACACAGCCGATTTCGACACGGGGGCGGGGACTGTCACAGTCCCAATGTTGGGGGTGGCACTCCCCGCCAGTGGCGGACCAGTTGCCGGCGGCACAGCGACCAACCCCATCCGTGTCGACGTCACCGGGACGACGAATCAGCCGGTCACAATCGCCGCCTCTCAGACACTGGCGACAGTGACGACCGTCGGAACCGTCACCACACTGACCGGCGGTAACGTCGCCCATGATGGGGCTGACAGCGGCAATCCGCACAAAATCGGCGGCAAGGCGACGTCGTCGCAAACGGGCCAAACACTCGTGGCGGATGGGGATCGCGTCGACGCGGCGTTTTTCCGCGATGGGGCACTGTCGGTGCGACCGATCGCGCTCGAAAATCTCGTGAATGGCAAGGTCGCACTCACGACGACGACCGCCAGCACGATTCTTTCGGCGGGTGCCTCAGGGGTGAAGCAATACGTCACCGATGTGGTCATTTGCAATACCTCCGCGACCTCGGTGACAGTCGATCTCCAGCCAGCTGGCGGCAGTGCAGTGGTGACGCTCCCCGCTCCCTCCGGCGGTGGTGTCGTGTTTTCGTTCGCCTCGCCGATTGGATTCGCCGCCGCCACGGCGATCGAGGCGAAACTTTCTGCGTCCGCCAGCACGGTGACAGTCACCGTGTCGGGATTCACGTCTAAGATTTAACGCATGTCAACGACAATTTCCAAATCACGCAACGCGTCACAATTTCTGGCCGAGGAAATCCAACTGCCGGGGATTCGGCCCGAGGTTGTGCTGTTTTTCTCTCGCGTGATCGTGGCAATGGTGAAGCGATGTCGGATCAGCGCCGAGGATGACGACACGCCAGACTATGCCACCGTCGTGGCACGTCTGCGGGACACGCGATTGTTCGACATCCGCCCACGCGAAACAATCGCTGTTGCGGAATCTGTGCGTGAGCTGGCTCAAGAGGCCAGCGAAACGGATGTCGGACTGTTCCTGGCGTTGTGTCTGCCAGACCTCGATTTCACTCCCGCCCCCTGAGGAATCATGACAGAGACGACCAGTGTTCCAGGCGAGCTGCCCGGATACCCACAGCTCTTGTCGTTCGTTGTCACAGATTCAACGAACGAAAAATTTCAACGACTGTTATCCAATCAGAACATCCTGATGACTCGACACATGAGCCAAGGGGTGTTTGCGGATGAAGTCTATTTCCAGGCTGTCGAGGCGTTGAAAGCGATCAACGAAACGCTCAAGCAGATTTCGCAAAAACTCGGTCCCGATAAGACTGTTCCGCCGCCACCTCCCGAGATCACGTAAAACCATGAGCGAAAACACCGACACCACGCCCGTCAACGCCGTCCTGATGATCGTCTCTCCGCTGGTTGGGCACGTCAAAGGCGAAATTATCACGTCGACGAGCCTCCAGGTCCCAACCGGGGCGGTCAATGTCGCGATGCAAATGGTGCCACCCCCCGCCATGTTTCTGGATCCCGATTTTCGGGCAAACGTGGCGATCGAATACTCGGGCGACGGGGGAGCGACGTGGCAGGAAGGATCGTCGGCGACCAACGGCAATGCCGCCCCAGGCGAACCGGCGTTCATACCCGGCCATGAGGCGGGCCAGCAGCCCGGGTTCATCACGCCTGATCTGATCGCGAATTTTTCGTACGTTCCCAACGACTCGAACGGCGCAGCAATTGGGCCAATCGTTGGACAATCGCGACCGGTCGACACACTCCGCGTGCGGGCCAAATTGACCACACTGCGTGGCAATGGGGATTCACCCGCTGTCCCACTGCATGTCGTCGCGATTGCCCGCGACGAGAATTACGCCGGACTGGCCTGGGACACAGGGACGCGTCAGAGCTGATGTCAATCGCGATTGTCCAGTCCGCCAGCGGATCCACAAGCGGCACGGCCAACACCGTCAGTGCCACACTGACCGGCTGTGTCGCCGGCAATGCGATCCTGGTGCGGATTTTCGGCTACACGGCGAGTCGCACGATTTCGGGAGTCAATGACGGGGCGGCGTATACACAGGCGGTTGAAACCGCCAACACGTTCGCCTACTGGTGCGAGCAGTGGTATCTGGTCAACATCAGCTCAGGGACTCACACCGTCACGGCGACCGTTGGTAGCAGTCTCTCTGCCGACATGCGGATTTTTCTCCAAGAGGTAAGTGGCCTGGATAACGCCAGCCCCGTCGCCGCAACGGGGATCGACGAAAACACAGGGACGTCAGTCACGTCCCACCCCTGTGCCAGCTCAGCCCTCTCCTACTCCACTGGTGATCTCTATCTCGGGGCAGGTGGCCTCGGTGCGAGTGGTGGCACAATCACACCCGCCAGCGGATTCACCAGCGATTACGTTCCGACGGTTGCCGCCGCAAACCGTGGTCTCGCCCAATCGCAGGTGATGGCAGGCTCGGGCTCGTCTCAAGCCTCTTGGACCAGTGGCACCGCCCGCACGCACCTTTGTTGCGGCGTCGTCTACCGCGCCGCCTCTGCCCCCGCCAGCACTCCGTCCACGCTGCTCTTGCTGAAATGCGGAGTCTGATTCTTTTACCTACGCATGCCATGACCAAAATGGAGTTGCAAAACCGCGTTTCCGCCGAGCTTCCAGTTGCCGGAGCATTGCCGATCATGGCAATTGTTGAGGCGATCATGGCAGTGATTGCAGCCTGCAAAAACAAGCAGGATGCAAAAACCGAGATGGCCAATCCCGGCATCTTGGCACGAAGTCTGCTTCGTGCAGAGATCAAAAAACAGGCCAAGAAAGTCGGCGAAAAGTTGACGCCGAAACAGCTAAACCAAGCGATTGAGGCCGCGTGTTCCGCGTCGAAAAACGCGAAGGAGTCGGACAGGGCCGCAGTTCGAAAACTCTCGTTGAGTCAAATCTGATGCCAACCATCCGTGTTTTTGCGTTGCTGTGCATCGTACTTGCTGGTGGACTATTCATCTGCCCGCAATCGATTTCCGCCGATCTGGACTTGGTTCCAGATTCGGCAACGGAACTCAAAATTGTCGGTCCGGAATTGGTATCGCCCGGCAAGTTGACCAAGTTGGTTGTCGATTCCTCAACGTCGGTCAAGTGGATTCTTGCCGATGGCGATGATGAGCTATGGGATTCGCCAAGCGGGAGTTCCGCTTGTTATTTCGCATCACCAACGCCTGGGAGATATGTCTTCGTCGTTGCTGCGATCGTAGACGGAAAGCTACAGGTCGGCCGACATGTGATTGTTGTCTCGGGAGCCGGGCCGCCACCAAAACCGAATCCGAAGCCGGATCCAAAACCAGATCCAAGGCCTAAAGATTCGCTCGCACAGATTACCGCCGATGCCGTGAGTGATTTCACGGAATCGGAAAAGCCGATGCTCGCATTGATCGCGGAGAACTACAAAGGTTGTGCATCGAGACTTGGGGCTGGCGGATATCTGAACGTCGAGGAATTCTTGGCGGCAACGGTGGCAGGAAACCGCAAGGCCGCAGGGAATCAACGAGATCGCGTCAAACAGTGGATGGCACCAATCCAGAAAAAATTGGAATCCATGCAAGACTCTGGCGAACTCAAGGAAGAAGACAGGGAGACCTACCGAGCGGCATGGATGCAGATTTATGAGGGGATCTGGACGGTGATTAGCCAATGAGCTTCTTGACAGGTTGGGCATATCTCCCAGAAGAGATCGAAAATCTCAAACCGCAATTCGTTGCCGGGTCAAATCGATCGGCGATTCGTGGGGCGGGAGATAACGCGGTTCGTCTACTTTGGGAACATACGCGAAAAGTCATTGGCCGCGATATCTGTTACACGCAGGAAATCGGCGATTGCGTGGCAGTGGCAACACAGACGGCGTTGGACTACCTGCAATGCCGAGAAATCTGCGACGGAGACCGAGAAAAATGGACAGAGATTTCAAGTGAGATCATTTACGCTGGTGCGAGGGTCAA